>ENA-UOTX01001035-UOTX01001035.1-compost-metagenome-genome-assembly--contig:-NODE-1035-length-23686-cov-5.748359_pt1 | contig 23686 bp, 6 predicted proteins | sample MGYA00238143_ERZ746982 | MGnify/ENA primary metagenome ERZ746982 (study PRJEB28758, sample SAMN06268862) | compost metagenome | isolation source: single cell | place: USA: California, Emeryville, Joint... | reverse complement strand
TTAGCGCGATTGTGGCTAAAGGTTACGTTCTTGAAATTAGATGAGGAAAATAGCAAATTTATTCCTCCTGTTGGGTCCAGCCTTGACAGCTTTTTCGGCTTCAGACGCCTCCGCTCGTGCCCTTTCCTCCTCCTCGTGGATTCGGCGATTATCATTTGAAGTTGTGTACAACACGTAGATTTGGTAGATTATGGATGCACAAAGAAGGAGCACGCCTGTCGAAATTATCGCGCTATCATTATCAGTACATTTATAGCAGTCACCTCTTCCTTTCGTTATCCATCCTTCTGCGATATCGCATTGGAAACACACTGGACCTGTGAATCCTTCCTCGCATTTGTCTTCTCCCAAGCATCTCCTCCTTGCTTCATCGTCACAGTCTTTCACATCGGCATTTGTCGTTGCGTTTCTCCACCATCCCTCATGCACGACAATATTGGTTCCACCCATGCATCTTGCTCCATCAGGCGGACAATCCTTACAGATAGGATCTGTTGGGTTGAATGAGTATTGATTTGCTGGACAGAAGTAGCATTGCGAGTTTATTGAGATGAAAATTTCTCCCGGAAGACACTCTCTTAATTCAACGTAAAACTGTCCAGTGGTCGTATAAACCTTCGTTTTGAACTCTACCTCAACCAGGAGAATATCACCAGCAGTACCTGCTAACTTCAGATCTGAAGGTTTGAAGGAACACTCGGTCGAGCTTGAACAATTGCTATAAATTCCTCTCTTGGAATCGCTTCCTTTAACGTGGAGCTCAAGCGTTAGTTGCACGTTTTCTGTCTCAGTCATGTCAGTATTATCAACTACATTATATAGAACGCCGTTGTGGTCCCGATACCTGACTTTGGCAGTAAAAGTCGTATATTGGAACGAGTCAGTGGATACTCTTTTTACGGTAAGAATTCCGTTGTTTACTACCGGTTCGTAATACTGGATAGGGTCAGTGGACGCGGGAGCATTCACAGTAATCTCTAAGTAATTAGGTTTAAACGTGAAATCGGAACTGGAGTCGACTGGTCCAAAAGTTGAGACATCAAACCTGAGGCCTTCAGCGTAAACATATTTTCCACCATCAGTGGCATCGGATATGTCTGTGAAGGTATTTCCTGAAGCATTGATGATGCTATTTATGATATAGAACACAGATCCCTTAGAAGTTGCCTTAGTGTCTGTGATATCGTTGTTAGTTATGTTGATAGTGCTGTCCGAAGCAACTCCACTCGCAAAGAGTCCTCCATTAGTGGCAGCTATAGAAGAAAAGCTGGAACCTGTTATCGAGAAACTTGGGGTCGAGCTTTGATCAAGAATACGACGCGATCCGGATGACTCCGAGCTTGCAGTTGCTGCTGTTTCGTAGATAACACCTCCGGAGCCTTTAACGCTAATATCCTGGAAAGTACAATCTTTGATTGAGAGTGGCGCTGGACCATAATATACTCCTCCGTGCGCGGCCTCGTTAGTTAGAGAAATCTCTTGGAACTCGCAGTTCGAAATTTCTAAATTTTTGAGGTAGCGTCCATTATTTTGGATAACGCTCCCTCCTTTTTCGCTTATCGTTGAGCTGATACTCACAAACTTTGTGTTTGAAAGCGAGAAATCTAGAGACGAATCCTCTTGTCCAGCAAGGTAGAAAATACTGCTTTCGAGATTCAGTCCGGTGAAAAGACTGTCCTTGACTGTGACAGTTGCCACTGAGCTCGTATAATCTTTATAAGCTCTGGAGGTCGTTAGCGAAAACAATGGCGTATTTGAAAGCATTTTGAGATCCATAACAGTCAAATTTTCAAATGAGCCATTAAAGACTGAGTTGGAAGAGGTAAGGATTTTGAGAGGAGTCTCGCTGCCATTGTAATGAATGTTCGTCATCTCAAAGCTAATATTGTATCCATTCATTAGTTTAAGGAAACTGCTAGACTTTTCTGAGAACTCCGTCTCTATAATATGATCTCTGATGGTGATATTAATCAGACTGTTGTTTATCGCTGTTATATCGAGGAAATCAGAAGAATAGGAAGAAGATGTTGATGAGTACGTTTTTGTCAGCTTTAGAGTAGTGTTTGTGAATGTAATATTCGAGCTGTACAGACCTGAAAGCTGGATGATACCCGAATTATTTCCTTGATTATTAGCGAAATTGTCTATGAATCTTGTATTTTCCACGTTCAGAATGATTCCAGATTCTTGGAGACTGATTAGCGCGCCAGTCTTTCCCTGATTGTCTTCGAAAAGACAGTCGGTGAATGTCATGGAAAACAGCAAGGAGTCGGCGTTGGGATTGATCAAGTTCATCAGACCCCCAGTATAAGAGTTATTAGCGCGATTGTGGCTAAAGGTTACGTTCTTGAAATTAGATGAGGAAAATAGCAAATTCATTCCTCCTGTTGGGTCCATAAACGAAAGTTTGCTAAATGCTGAATCGGCGACGCTGATAGTTGGAGAGGAAATACTGATAATTTTATCATCAGGCATATTATTCAAGAGTTCAAATGTCGATTTTTCGATCGTGATGGGTGTGCTACTCAGCGTAAAAATAAACACCGGATTTTTGAATACTCCTTTAATGTATCCTTGAGCCTCTTTGTTAAGCGTGATATTATAGAAAGTGCATGTATCTATTTTGACGAGACTTGCCGAGGCTGCTTGAGTTTTTTGGATGTTAACCCTCAAAAAGTTCAGAGCCAACAGTTTTCCGGGCGAACTCGAAACCGTCATATCTTTATATTCTGAATCTTTTAACGCGATAGCTGATTGGGCAAGACTGCAGTCTATCTGAATCCAACTGCTTTCAGCATAAATGGTGGACACATAGTCATTTTGGATGGTAATCTCTTTACAAATCGCTGATTGGATATTGTAACTAGCGCTTTTGCTAATATTGGTGTAGGTATTCCTCGAGATCAAGAGTTGCTCGATTGATGATGAAGACGTTGTTGACATCAGATTTCCCTTTCCTGAATAATTGGTAAAATTGTTGATTTCCATTGTCAGCTGATTGATATCCGAAATAGCTAGGACGCTAAAAGCGTTCGGAGTGTCAATTGAGCTGTTCGCAAAACAATTGCTTTTGATTGAAATATACGTTGAATTGAGAGACAGGCCCGAAATAACAATCAGAGACGTACCTTCCTTGGAAATGATATCAGTATAGTTGTTTTCTTGCAATACCAAGAAGAAAACCGCCTGGTTTCCTACTGCTTCTGTAAGAGCAGTTCGAATTGTATTGAATCTATCGTAAAGGCTGATACCACTATCATCTTCATAAATTTCAGGTAAATCTTTTAAAATCATATTAGCCTCAATAGAGGTGAATGGCATGTATTTCGACCCGGAGGGCAGAGGAACAGGCGGAGAGTACTTCTGAAAACTGGCAATCACCGACGAAGTCGAGGTGATATTCATGAAAGTGTTGTTGGCGATGATAATCATCGGGTTATTGCTCACGATGAGCGTCGAATCAGTGAGGGTGATATTACTGAAATTACAGTACATCAGCAAGAAGGGTCTTGTCTCTGCTTTCTGAACCCCTGTATCAGTGTAATCAGTTTCAAGGATACGATAGAGAGTCCTATCAAGGAGGTATCCAACGAAATAGGCACTTGAAGATAGAATATTATGGTCAAAGGTCGAGTTAGTGAGGAAGAAAGAGGCCATTCTCAAGGAGTTCGTGAAGAACTTTGTTCCCGTGATGGTCGTGTAAGAAATGTTGAGATATTGAACCGCGATTTGACATCCAATGACTTCGATAATACTGACGTCTGAGGATGCTTTGAGGACGTTGTTATAGAAGGTAAGGTTGCTGAAACTCAACCTTGTCGATTCGTTGGCATAGACAGTCAAATCGGTATCGATTTTCACATACACGAGTAACCTTGTATCCTCGAATACACTGTTCGTTACGACGGTATCGACAAACTTAAACGTTGACATTTTATCTAACGTAAAGTTGGAAGAATGGCCTTGCACGTTGAACGCGAAAAAGTTCGTGCTGACAAAAGTCGAGCTATCGATTGCTACTTTTTCCAGGATGATGCTTCCCAATGGGAAATCGTCTTGACTGTTCGTAAAAACGATAGCCCCGAGTGATCCAGTAACATTGGAGTTGCTGACAGTAAAGTTTTTGATGCTCGTTGTCGCTTCAGGCAATTTGCTGAAGAAACAGCGAGTCAATAACATATAACCTGTTGTATTCTGTGCATAAGAGTCCACTGACAAATCATCTACGACAATATTTTCCACGACTGCAGAAAGAGCGTTTACGATAGTCCAAGTCGCATAATTAAGCGAAGATATCACGCCATTCACAGTACCTTTGAGCGATAAGTTGATATTTGTGACTGTAGCACCAGATAATGTCACCTTCGAGCTGCTGTCTCCACTATAAAAAACTATGTTTCCAAATGCACCTTGAAATTCCTGAGGTTCAGCAAAAGCGCAGTTTGAAAGAGTGAAATTAGTCACAATTAGATGGAAATTCGTATTGAGTAGCGCCGCTAAAAGAATTGGACTCCGGATAGAGACCTGAGGATCACAAGACATCGATAGATCTGATACAGTAGCAGTTCCCATAATAAGAGATAGTAGGATTATGGGGTAAGGTGCACTACTCGCCTCGGGTGACAACGAGAGTTTTTCAATGTTAATCCCAGAAAGAGTGACTGTATTACCCCCAAGAATTGTGATATTTCCATAGTAACTTGAATATATAGGAAGTGCTGGGACATTTGGATTGCAATTACTTAGAGTCAGGTCTGAGATTGTAACGCTCTCAAGACTCACAGCCATTAGTACTGACGGAAGGTACACAGGGTTGCTATTTAATAGATCACAAACCCCGTAAAAATTTTTGATGGTAAGAGCACCCATATAAGGGGTACTACCAGGATTTGGCCCTGTGATGAAAAACATCGAAGGAGCGGTTTGGGTTGTCAATGGAGAGAAAGTAGTTGACGTCAACGTAACTCCGTCCACGGTCATTGATTTGATAGCATTCGCAATAAATAGCCCAGCTAATTGAATCCCGAAACTTGGTACTGTGAAAATTTCCATATCGACAAAATTGCAGTTGCTGAGCGTGAAATCGTTGATCGACAGATCGAGGTTTGTGGATAGGAGTGCTGCTAGAAGAATCGGAGTAGCCACAGCTGTGCCTTGGACGCATTGTAGTGATAACCCTGTGAAACTTGCTGTATTTCCAATACTTGTCAGGAAAAATATCGGAGAGTAATCGGCGAGCGGGGTTGGAGAGAGAACGAAATTATTGATTTTTATATTGCTAAATGCGAGTGCTGGTACGCTGTTGACGAGAAAATTGCCAGAATAATTTGCATAGAGAGTCAGTGAAGTAGGTTTGCAGTTAGCTAGAGTCAGGTCGGAAACAGCTAGGCTTTCTTCAATACCAATCGCTGTTAGTACTTGAGGGATGTATACAGGCGTGGAGGTTGACGTACAAGTAGCAGAAAATCCTGCTATGGAGACGGTTTTCACGTCTTGCACGATAAAGAACGATGGAGCTGATTGCAAATCCGTAGTTTTCGCAGTGAAACTTGAGGAAGTGACTGTAACTCCGTTCACATTGAAGGCGGTTATGGAGCTTATTAGAAACAGGGCAGATACTGCCAGCCCACTTGCTTCGTCTATCACGATCTTTTGGGCACCAACGAATTTACAATTGGTTAGCGAAAAAGTACTGACACTCAACTCCAAGTCCGGAGAACTGAGGGCTGCCACAATGATTGGAGTCAAAATGGTCGAGGTACCGCATGTCAAGGATAGACCTGTGAAGCTGGCAGGCCCAGTAACTCTGGAAAGTACAAAGAGCGGCCCGTAGTTATTGGTTGGAGACGGAGGAGAAAGAACGAAGCCATTGATTTTGACGTTGTTAAAGGAAACCTCTTGTGCCGAGTCTACAAAGAAGTTTCCAGAGTAATTCGAGTACATAGGCGCTGAAATGGGGAGACTGGATAAATTACAATTAGTTAGAGTGAAATCTTCTACAACCAAGCTCGATCCGATGGAGAGGGCTGTCAGAACAGAGGGAATATAGACCGTGTTAGTCAGAGCACCACATACAGCAGAGAAACTCTTTATGCTTGCCGTACCAACTCCTTGCATTGCGAATATTGAAGGAGGAATCGCAAATACATCCGTTAATACATTCACAAAAGCCAGTCCTTTCCCTGTAAACCCATTGATATTCAGAGTAGAGGTAGGACTGCTGGAACTCACGAGGAACAAACCATATACTGGAGTAGTACTACCGGGCGGAGTGTAAGCTTCAGAGTCTATAAAGGCGCATCCGCTGAGACTAAGTGTGTTTATACTCACATGCTCGACGTTAATCGCTCCAAACACAAGTGGAGTAAAGATGGGAGTCAATATTGAAGAGCAAGAAAGCGTTAACCCAGTTAATGTAGCGCTGGTAGAATCTGTAATAGTAATCATTGGAGCAGGCGAGGATAAGAGATGCGGACTCAATAGAAGTTTGCTGATAGTGATAGAGTTTAAGCTCGCAGATGCCGCAGCGTTAATCAGGATATTCCCGTAGTAATTCGCTAGCATGTCTCCAAAAGACGAGCTATAGTTACAACTAGCGATATTAAAGCTATTCACGGTTATACTCGTTGTGATCTCATCAGCAACCAAAATTAGCGGTATAAAAATCTTATTGGTACTTGAGGAGCAGACTCCATTGTAATTTTGAACGAGAGCTGTCGCAACCGATTTCATCAGAACCAAAGGAGGAGGTGTATTGGCGTAAACTCGGTACGTAATGACATTATTGATAGTGATCCCAGTAATATTCACACTATTTACGTTGTTGATCGCGATGGTTCCTACGAGAGCTTCGAGGCTGCTGGTTTCCGAATTTTTCAGGTTGCAACTCTGGAAACTGAACGTCGAAAGCGTGAATGCCGTCGAATCCAGAACCGACATTAGTGAAGGACTATTTATGGTAGACGTTGTCGAACACACTGCCTTGAACCCTTCTATCGTTGATGTTCCCACGCTATTAAAGAGGATTATCGGAGTCGGGTTATTATCTTGAAAAGAAAGCTGAAAGTTTTGAATGTTGATCTCAGTGGTCCCAGAAAATGTGATCGTTTGTGTTGCAGTACGAGTATAGAGCCAGTTAGTGAGCGCCAGACTCCCGATCATTGCAAATGTTATAGAGCTTTGGGCTGGAGAAGAAGCAGGATCGCTATCTGCGATGCATATATTCGTCAAGGTAACCGTCGTCGATGAGCTTATGAGAATATTAGGGACAGGGAGCTCACCGACAGTTGCAGCATCATTGAACACTTGAAGAAAGACTCCATTAAGCTTGAATGATGTGACACCATTAATTAAGAATTGAGACGAAGTAACCTGATTAATGGGACTAGGATAGGCTGAAATCAGTGGATAGTTGGTCGGGAGCTGTGAGGTTAAAATGATCTTTGGCAGCGAGTTACAATCGCTGGCTTGAGTTATCGTCGGTGCGTTCGGATAAGTGATTGTTAGTGATCCGCCTACCTGAGAGTTGACGATAAACGGAGCGAATTCATAGGATGGCGAGGGCATCCAAGCTTGGAAGGTGATTGTGTTCATCTCACTGGTATCATGAAATTCTTGGTTGTTCACGTTGACTATCCTATTATAAGCGTCAATGAGATTTGCTGAGAACATTTGATTCGTTGCGGCTGCAGTTGAATTGATAATGGCACTGAAACCTGCTGCGTGGTGGAATAGAAGCGTAAAAGCGATGAGAGTCGCAAAGATGCGAAGAGGTACGAACATTTCCAATATCGAGGTTGTTAAAAATTGCAAATTGAATATTTATTCTGTGCTCGAAGCCTTGAATTAGTCTATAGTGGCTTACATTAATCAAATAAAACCGACGACTCATCAGTAAATTATGCCATCAGAACACAAAATTGAGGCAAAGTTCAAAAAGTTAAAACTCAACGCTTTCCCAAGTTCCCACGAAGATTCTATTCAGATAATGATTAATGAACTTCGATAAAGATAAAAAATCTTATAATGACTCAAACCGATGGGGGATTTTCAAGTTCGAACTTACTTGATGTGAAAGCGCCCTTCAGGCTTTCAGAATCAAGATAGTGAATGGACATTGGCTTGTACCTAGCCTAAACTATATGAATCTATTTAATATATTTGTTTCAGGTATGAATAATTGAAATCAACTTTACTCAATGGAGTGAAGTAAACTTGAGAGGAACGAGTAGCCTAGTAGCAATGCTGACTCCTGTAGAAGATAGGATGAGAATCTGACAATATGTATTCTGATGAAAATTTAAAATATTTTTTCGTGATTGTATGACAGAGATCAGAAAAAACATTCCTTTTGTTATATATTTAAATGCCAGTTTTAACTTTATGATTTTTTCGTTTTACCATCACTTTAAATTTGAGACTAGGAGATTGTTGATGTACTTATTCTCATAAGAGTCTTTGATTTTATCAGAATACAACATTGTAATGGAGTCAGCATTTTCTTTCAAAAAATGGATTCATACAAATATTTTGTCAGACTGTGTGATGATGAACATAAGATAAACTGGCAATTTAAATCATAAGCTGGAATGTAGCATATTCCAAGGGATGGCAACATGGCGAATAGTACAGTAATAGACAAATAATTAGAATGTGTTCTAATTTGAAATTTTATCAAGAGTGAGAGAGGAAGGAGATAAAAACCAAAAAAACAAAAAGCTTCGTTTCAGTGAAGTCAAATGAGACATTAAATATTATTCATGAGCATACTTGTAATCGGATTAAGTCTAGCAGTTTTTTTTTTCTGAAAGTGAGGAACCTCAATGATCTGTTATCTGCCTTTTAGTGGAATGGTACTAATAACTATGAAAGTTTTTTCAAATTTTTGTCATTTTCATGAGATGAGTTGATTCGTTTTAGCTTAGCGAAAAAGAAGTCTTTGAAGTTCTGGGAAAGTAAACCCGGAGATTTCCTCAATGAAAATTTATTGCTTGATAATTCTATATTCGATTTGTGAGTTCAAGAAGATTCGCAGCCTTAATGATAGATGGATGTTCTACATAAATGTGGCTTGATATTCTCTGATAGAAGGTAAATAATTACTTATTGCCTCAGCAGGCCAAATTTTTGAAAATGACTCGTGAAGTGCAAAATCACATTTTCGAGAGTTTTTGTTGGGCTTCGTCATTGCGTACACTCTTTTTTATCTTTCTGAGAGTGGCTAAAACCCTTATCATGTAAGATCATAGAGGTCCTCCCATACTTTTAGTATTCATTTATTTGGCTCAGCTATACTCATAGTTTGATATTGCAGAGAGAAAAGACAACACTTTGGGGGTCGGCCTAATGTGCAAATAATCATATTTCTATTTTAAATAAAAATCGTGATGAAAACTGGGATATGAATCTATGAATGAGAGAGGCAAAACAAAAATTTTCGCTCTATGAATCATGAATAAGATTTAAACTTGTTTCACGACATTCTGAATAGTAATGAGCTGCACTTATTTTCAATAAATATTAGATTTATGAGGAATTGTTGTCTTCACATTGTCGAAAAAGTCTCAAAAATTTTCAATTATTCATTATCAATGAATTCAAACACAAACTCAATGCCAATTCATATTCTCTGTGCCGAAGGAGCCAACCGAGATTCTAAAACGCTATTCAGTCTTCCTTTCCGAAAAATAACATGAAAGCAATACTAGCGGAAGCTACCTCAGCAAACTAGCGCTTGATAATACATAGTGGCAAATTCCTCGACATTCAGCCACTTGACTCCACCACAGGAGTTTGTTTTTTCTTCATCAAGAGTGCATCTGATACATGACGATCATCCAATTTTTACGTCTTTACTTTGGCTAAAACTTTTATTATTCGCGTCCAAACTCAGACAGTTGATGGACGTTTGCAAATCAACCCACAGCTTTGTTGTCAAATTGAGAATTTAGTGCCAGCCTTCAAATATATTGGATTTAGGTATTTTAGAAGGAAAAGACTTTATAACAGAGCCATTTGAAGATAATGAGACCAAAAGCCACTGCAATGCATTGAGAAATGCTTTGCACGAGAAAAATAATCCTAAGAAAAATTTTATAGTCACATACCTATCAATAAAATTTTTAATTATGAAGAAACAGTCTTTGCTTGAAAGTAGACTCGGGAACTTAATTTCCCAAAATTGTCAGTGAATTTTATTTCACAGAAATCTCTCTTTTTTATTTCCAACCAAAATCAAACAGCTGTTATTTTTCAAGAAAGCTTCAAAATCAAGGAAGCTAATGCTAGCTCTTCATGAATGCATTTGACATCTTGAAGGGCAAGAGGTTAAAAAAAACTTTTCCCTTCTCTCAGTTGAGCTGAGTACTTGTGACTGTAGAATACAATAGAAAACTTAGAATATTTATACGCTGGATGTATTCTTTAATAGATAATTGAAGCCCAATGAAAAAATTGCAATTCAAATCAAATAATCAAAAAGCTAAGAATAATTATAAAAATTAGATTGAGAAGGAAATTTTCGATGAAGTTGATGCGAAATGAAACACTTTTTAATTGACGGAAATTTTTATTTCTTTTAACAAACTAAATTTTCTGTGTTTTCTTAAACAGACCTATCTTAGCCTTGGAAAAAAATTATCGTTCGTTCCCACAAACAAAATTTAACGAACCCTTGAGTCTACTCTTGACTCTTGCGATTCTTTTTCCTCTTACTTCCATCCACTGCAAGCAGAAATCAGCAAGAGATATAGCCAAGAGACCGAACGATCTTTAAATTTATGGATATTTATAAAGCTACTTCGATTAATTATTGAATTCCTTGTAAAATAATTTTTTTTTACTTTACTAACCACTACCAGCGTGCCAGCCAGTCCAATTTCTATCTCAACTCCACCTGATTCCTCAGCGCACACATTCCTCCTTTTTGAAACAGATAAAATTCATTGTTGATTTTAATATTGCATTGAACATCACAAAATTTTCAAAAATTCAATGACGTTGAACAGGTGTTGAAAATAAGGCTTCTTGATGACTCTTCACTGTATTTCGTTTTTCAACCCTCAATTTGTGGAATTGATTCGAGATTGTTCACATGGGGTCCTTTATTTTTATTAAATTATTCTGAAATAAGCTGCCGTAATTGCACTTTTCTAATTGGTTTAGCATTCATTTTAATATTTTATCAAAATAGACAATGAAAACGCCCGCTTCCATTCCCATCCTCGCAATTTTCACTACTTTTGCCGCCTTAATCCACTTTGTTGAAGGTCGAACTGCTATCATCGACCCAGTTCAGTTCTTATCAAATCCTTTAACATATTCATACCGTCTGGCTGATGCATTCACAAAGATCGTAAATCCCACAACTTTCAGCCTGTACGAGACCGACAGCAACACAATCACTTATCAATCTTTCAATGCAGATGATTTTGCTCCTTTCATCGTCAATACAGCGTCAGGCGGCGCACTTACAATAACTTATCCCAACGCACCGATGATTACTAAGCCCTCTGATTGTAATTCCCTGCCAAAGATTCTTCTTACAGCAAATCTACAGCAGAACTACCCTGGACTTTCATTTCCATACAACTTGGTTCCGAGTTCAGTCCTTGTGATCAACGGGTTGACGCAATTCACGCTTAATGGCGTGTATCTTAAGGTGATCAACGACGGCTACAATTTACTGTTTAACGCGTCGACTTCCGTGACTCTGACAAATATATGTCTCCAACAGCTTGACCCTTCGTCTTCACCAACACAAAGTTCTATTGCGTTTGGGACAGTCACAAGCCTCGTACTCACCAATTGGGTGGTCACTCGAAACTCTATCGGCACAATGGCAATGCAAGGACCAACACAGATAAATATTCAGAACTTTCAAATACAGTTTCAAGGAGAAAACCCGCAGCCGATGATTTTAATGGCCATGGTAGGAATTGCTAGTATACAGAATCTGACCGTGTCATGTGCAGTCTCCACTGTCCTATTGAGTCCCACGATACTGGCAGTTGTAGGTGCAGTTGGCATAAGTATTTCCGATTTCAAATTTCAGAATTGCTCTTTGAGCAATTCCGCAACGCACAGTCTCGAGAATCAATTTGGAAATTTCCTGATGAATAACGTGAATTCCGTGACTTTCACCGGAATAGAAATAAGTCATGTTATTGTTTACAGGACCTATGGTAACACTCCACCTCCGCTGATTGGAATGGCGACTGTAGGTTCAGTTACTATAACAAATTATTATGGAGTCTGTTCGGAGGATAATAACGTCTTCATACCAGTCCTGATTGGAGGTGATACAGTTACAAGTTTGACTATCTCGAACTTTACGATCAGCCAATGCAACTACACCTCAGGAGATGACCTATTGGCGAGTTACTACGGGAATATACTGGTCCAAAATGCTCAAGCTGTGAGCATTAGCGCGATAAACATCAGTAATCTCACATTATCTCCGAATCCGAGCAGCTCGCCTCAACCAATTATCGCTCTGATCTCGACATCGAGCACCATGACCGTCTCAGGACTATCAATGTCTTGTGACCCAGAAATTCCTATCCTCAGTCCTATCCTCCTCGGCTCAATATCAACAGCAGCGCCGCCTACTTTGCAGGTCAATATGGAAAATTTCGCGCTAACGAATTGCAATTTTTTTGGTTCTCAAACCATATCATTCTCCGGAGTGTCAGGCTTTGGCAATATCATCGTCTATGGTGCGGCTGCGTTCGCAATGAATGGCGCTACGATCTCTAACCTGAGTTTAAATCTCCAAAGCTCCTCCAGTTCCTCGGTTACATCGAATCCGTACTCGACTTGGACACTTGCCGATATCGTCATAACCAGCGTGAGAAATATCAACGTTGAGAACCTGGCAGTCCTTTCATATCCGCAAAACACTACAGGTTTCTCGATGATCGCCCGGTATTACACGGCAATTATACCTCAGGCCCAGACAACGATTAGCAGCGTGACTCTCTCGAATTCGTCGATAGTCGGGTCATTAGCGTTCATAGTTTTTATAAATGCTGGTGATATTATTCCTGTGGGTCAGATTACTTTGGAAGACTTCAATATCAGTTCGACCAAATTTTATGGTACCGAAGTTATCATGTTCATGCTTCAAGGATATGTTTATCGAATTCCTCTTACAAGCATTTCGGATACGGCCTTCAATCAAATCACTGTCTGGAATAACACGTTTGAGGATGCGCGATTGCTTATGTATGTTAAGGTTGACATGGATTTAACTGTTTATGCCAACGAGTCAAGGAGAATGAGTTTCCAAAACCTCAATTTCACCAATAATACGCTTCTTACATCCTCTGATGCCAATATAATCGACGTTATTGGATGCCAAATCTACGTTCAAAACCTCACCGTCGTGAATAATATCCTCGTAGGAATGAAATTGTTCTCTAATACCCTGAGAATGGCATCCTTCTTCTTATGCAATTCTTTATTCGACAATAATACTTTATCTTCAAACTCCTATTTCGTTGGATTCCGTCTTAGTCAGACCTTTTACCGTCTGCTTGAGACTGACTATACTCTGGCGGAAAATCTAACTCAAAGAGCAGAAACAAGACCGTTCTTCCTGGTGAACTGCACATTTAGCAACATCATTCTCACTGAGTCGACTCTCCTCGTGAGCAACAACCCTATGATTATCATTTCCAACAACACCTTCACGAATATCAGTTTGACTTCTTCGGTGATTTCCTCTTTCCAGAAGTACTCTCCACCTGTTCCTCTGCCCATTGGCTATCAATACATTCCTTACTACCCGATCGAGGCACCCGCGATTTTTGCGAACCTACAGGACCTTTACAATATTTTCATCACAACTCGAGCCTCACTGACCGCTGGAACAGGTTCAGAAGCCGTTTTCTTCTTAGTTTTACAAAACAACACCTTTACCAATCTCACTTCGGTGAATGGAACGTCTCTTATCGAAATTTCAGGGCTCTCTCATAACGCAACAGCCATTTCGATAAAAAACAACTCTTTTGTTCAGAGCACAATTGACACGCCAAACGCTTTTAGCGTGATCGCTATTTCAGATCTCAATAAGCTTACCATGGAAATCAACACTTTTACCAATTATTCAGGCAGAGGACATCTCATGTCAGCAACCTCTTCTTCAGCGCTTGACCAATTGCTGATTTCTTCAAACGTTTACCAAAACATTGATAGAATTGCGAGTTACAGTATCCAAGCTGCGATTTGTGGCACCATCACCATCCAAAACGATAACGTTGCATCAAATTACGCGGAAAGCAGTTGGATCCAAATCGATTGCAGTCTTGCCTTGAGACCTATCACTCTACAAAATTCAATCTATAGTAATATGACTATATCAAGTACGCCGGGAAAACTGCTCGCGCTGAACTTTTTGAAGATTAACGTGCGAAAAACCCAGTCCGATGCGTCCACCCTTGTGCATATCAACTCATGTACTTTCTTCAACATCACGCTGGACAAAACGCAGCAAGGATACATCAAAGAGGTTTATAAGAACCCTGTGATCATCTTCACGCTCGGAAACACGCCGATCGTCATTCAAAACACGACGTTTGAGCTCCTGACCAATCGGCCCGATGATAAAATTCTCAGTATTTCCTCTCCGAATATCACTGTTATAGACTCCGTGTTCAACAATTTCACCTTTACTGATTCGACTGGAGGGATAAATTTGCTTTTTAACACGTCTAATTTCACGAACGTTACTTTCAGTCATAACCGAGCAAAAAATAGTCATTTGGGAGGGCTAATGAACTTGATGAAACCAAATAACGACCCTTCGATCCGTATCAATTTAACCTTCGATAAATGCCATTTTGAGAATAACATCGGCCCCAGCGCTGCGCTGATCAGTTTGCAAGACTCAGGAATAAATATGAATGTTACAAATACCATGTTCATTAATAACTTAGCAAATTATTCAGGGGTTATCCAGCTGCAAGATCTAAATAATGCGGACATTCTATTCGCCAATACTAGTCTGCAATTGCACAATAGCGTCTCATCATCATCGTCAGCGCAGGCCTACCCATGTGATTTCCTCGACATCACTGCAAAAGGTGGCAGTCCTGTGAATATTACCGTTGAGAACCACACTATCATTACCAATTTCAGCGGAAGTTCAAGCAGTTTTATTAAATTGTCATATGGCTACAATTTTACAGTGAATATGAAGAATTTGAATTACAGTACTGCTAGCGGAGCAAAGTTTTTGAATGGCACCAACACGACGGTATATAACAAGGATGATGTACGTAACAACGAAATTACTCCACTAAGTATCCTGACTTCTCGCAATTCCTCTTTCAATGGTTCGTTCACCCAGTTGAATATTTTGAATCTCAACTTCACGCATGCGACATCACCGTTCCAAATTACCACAGCAGAAGATTATAGAAGTTTAACAAGTATGGCTATAACTGATAGTGAGTTTACTGGCCTGCACCTGGAAAATAGCCTAATCTATTTAAATGGATTAGTCACTTCAGATTTGAATGTCTCCATTGAAAACACCAATTTCACACATATAAACTCTTCAACGCCCCTGGGAGGCGGGATTATTCAAAACGTGGGATATCCTCTTGAAAATTTGAACATTTCGAAGTGCGATTTTTATGATATAGCGCTTATGACTTCAAACGCAAATGGTGGCGTCTATTATGGCCCAGGACCATTGATGATCTTCTCTAGCAATTTTAACAATATTGATGTAGCTGGCGAAGGCGGCGTGATCTATGAGGCTGGAAATCAAGTTTCAACTTCCTCAGCATCTACGTCTAGGCGGCTTACTGAGGAGAGCACTTCTACAAGCGCATTTAACATTTCAGAGTCAAACTTCGCCTTTATCAGCGCAACGAATGGAGGAATATTCTCCAGTGGGATCCAGTCTAGCAGCGCGATTATCTTAACTGATAATTCCATTACTGACGTCAGCGCGAGTTCGAAAGGAGCAATTCTCTTTATTTTAAACAATAGCGTTTCTGCCGCAGGCAATTCCTTCCTGGACATAATCACTCCAACTGACGGCGGAACTCTCATTTTCGCGGAAGATTTAACATTTAGTCTCGCTGATTTCCTGTCCCGTAACGGTCTAGTTATCCCCGATCCCGACATGTTCTCGTTCAAGCCAAATTATTTGCAAATTTCCATAGCATCCATTCCCAACGATGACGGTATCATTGAGTACTTCTACACTGAGGAACTAAGCGACGGGACGCTTGTCATACGAAACGTATCAACCAATTCTTTTGAATATATGGAGTTTTCTGCCAAAGTATACTATAAAAGCGATCAAGGCCTGCACCCAATTATCGACAATACGGATACTCAGAAAGAGAGCGTCACGTTATCCCTCACTCTATACCGCGAGGATAGCGATCCCAAAATCGCTTTCTTCGAGTGCTCCAGTCCGACCCACTGTGATTTTAATCCTGTTGATTTCAAATTATCGGGACAAGCAGGAGATAAGTTCAAAATGGATGTAACTTTCAAGACATCGCAGTATGCGACCACACAGGCAGTCCAAGTCGAACTCAGAGGATGCATTCCTGGAGAAATTTACGAGCCGATAAATCAGCAGTGCTATTACTGCTCAGGAAATCAATACTCATTCAATACTTCAGACCAAGTATGCAGAGACTGTCCCACGGGTGCGACCTGTTACGGAGGCACGAATATAACTTTGAAAGAAGGCTACTGGAGGAACTCAACGACAAGCGCCGAGGTATATTCTTGCGAGGATGAGTCTTCGAGGAGGTGTCTTGGAGAAGACAAATGCGCTGATGAATTCATGGGTCCCGTCTGTATTCAATGCAAATACACTGAGGACTATATCTCAGTTGGCCGAGGTAAATGTTCTCGTTGCTCTGAAAAGGATCAATTGATCTCGACAGGAGTATTCCTTCTTCTCGGAACGATACTTTATCAAATTTACGTGCTTTGGACAACTTTAAATGATAATCAGAAAGCCCACGAAGAAGCTTGTGCAGAAACTACGTCTGAAAGGCCCGTCAAACCTGGAGCATATATCGTGATTATTACGACTTACATGCAAATTATCTCAATTATTATGAAATTGAAATCAAATTACTTCTCCCAATATCTAGATTCAGCCGTAAACGCGTTCGGAAACCCCAATTCGCATGTACTTTTCTCGTTGGAGTGTCTTTATGCACTTCGCGATAAGAATCCTTCAATGATGATTCGCTACAAGCTATTGGTTTACGTTCTCTCTCCACTTGCGAAGATTATCTTAATCCTTTGCTTCGAATTACTACGAGCGGTAATCAAAAGAAAAGAAGAGAATATTAAGCGGAAGATCATCTGGAGGCTGGGACTAGCTGCTGTCGTGTTAACCATGCTGGAGCAGCCAAACATGATTGGTGTCCTGAGCGCTTTTCTCTCCTGCAGCAAGTTATACTCGGATGATCCAGACAGATATCTCACCGAAAACACTCTGATTCAATGCAATGACGATAGCTATGTCTTGTTCCGAAACGCGTTTGTTGTCCCAGCTCTTCTCGCTTGGGGATTCTTAGTCCCTTTGCTTTTCTTCTTGATCTTGTGGAGAAAACGGGAAGTTTTGCCTCGTTCCAAGACCCTGAGAATGATTTTCGGAAGCATTTACAGCACTTTTTCAGAGCGAGCGTTCTTCTGGGGACTCGTCATTATTGTATTCAAAATATTAATGTATATTCTCGATTCGACCCTCTCGTTGGACAGCTTTGGAGACGCCAAGGGACTCATCTTCCTGATTGTAATTCACCTCTATTATCATCTTTTAAAAAGATTCGGTCCATATACCGATAACGACCTTCAGCGATCTGAATCGCTAGTTATGTTGTGCTTTATAACGACTATTTCGCTCATGTTCTTAGGCGGTTTGTCTTCAAACAAAGGTTATGTCATATTTTGCGATGTGCTCATCCTGATCGCCAACGCACTGACTGTCACGTTCATTCTTCTGAAGCTTGCGCGAGTCTATTACGTTGCTTTCAAGCCGCATATCGAGAAATTGAAAAATAGGTTCAGAAAGAAGAAGATGATGAAACAACAGGACAAGGGAGAAAAGAGTGATGATTTGAATAAAGGACATTTTAAGAAAAACAGCCTCCAGCTTGAGATTGAGAAAATTAAAGGAATTGATATAAGAGAATTATCAAGAGTAAAGGATGAAATACCGGCCGAAGCAGAATCGCCTATAAAAGAAGAATTTGTGAACATTTTTGAAGCGACTCCATATTCATCTCCGACATTAAAGACATTGAAGGATGGAAAGCACAGTTTAGAGGAGATCCCGGCTTTTTCGCCTACAGAATCAAAAGGCGGAGCCAGAAGTCAAGAAGAAGCTACTCTATTTTCGTTCCCACCAGAGTAATAACGAGATAAATGCTTTAATATACTAATGATTTACTTTAGGTCGAAAGCTGACGGTGACAAAAAGAAGATTGCTGATTCCAGAATAACACTCACTAAATAGTGAGACCAGCGTTTTATTTTCCCATTTTGGTGAAATTGCTTTCATTTCATGAATATTTGGTAATTTAGCCGTTTGAGAAGTGATGCATTGAAATCTCTAAAAAAGTACATGCGTTGAATTTTGTATAAAGTAAACCTTTTGTATTTCAAAAGCAACTTTTCAAAGAAGAAACTACATCTTTCATGAAGATGAATTTTTGCTTCGCTATGTTGAATTAAGAGATACAATGATTTGAATAGGTAACATCTTGATATAACAAGTATTGTTCAGTTCAAGTTGAATATCAACAGAAGATCGTTCTATACATCTCTGATATTTTCTAAAAAGAGAAGCGAAATGAATGCAAATACAAATATAGACAAATTCTCAAAATTTGATAAAACTGGGTATATATTCATATTCCGTAATTGACATACAGGTTGGCTTACTAATGTATATTCATCATAGGATTTGCACCCTTATATAAGAAATCATTGCATTTTCAGTTCTATGGAGTCTTGAACAGGATTTAGAACCCATTCAACTCGCTTGGTTGCAACCGCAGCGTTCTGCTGGGTGATGACCTCCTCAAGTGCTTTATTATATTTTTTCTGCGCTTTTTTCACTTCATAAGCATGATACCCACAGAAAACAGAAAGTACCAGAAAAATCCCTCCTGTGATCGTTAGAGCAACCCCGGCTGTCAATTGTGGTGTCCATATAGTTCCAAAATTTGACGCCTCGAGCGCCACTAAAACTATCCCTACAATTACCAAGGCAATTGCAGGAACTCCTATAAAAAGACTCTTCACAAACGAAGTAATTGTGAAAGTGTCTTCATAATGCTTTTGAGTGGCTTGCTCAACGCGCTTGAAGAAATTTTTCACTTCCGCTCCACTCATCCGCTCCTTTGAGAGCATTGGATCATAATTCGAGTAATCCCATCTCCCAGTTTCAGGATTTCGAACAAACAAAATTGATTTCGCTTCTGTCGGGTCCAATAAATTGATGCTTGAATTTATCGTTGTTTTCTTAGTACTGCCATTCAATTCTGTGAAGTATAACCCCTTTCTCTCATGCTTTCGAGTCTGATACTTATCACTTTCACCTTTAGCTAGACTAATATTTATAAGTGGTGTATCATGCTGACTTCTTGCTACGGGAGTCGACGCTTTTGAATCAACCTCGTTATTGGCAGACCTAAATTGGAAATGCAAGCTCGTAGGTTTATCGGCTTGATTTTCGAATAAATTGTTCAAAGACCGAATTGCACTGATGCTAGTAGTATCAGCATTTGCTCCAACATGCTGAGAAGCTTCAAAGCTTGTTGCTGAAAGGTGATTGACATCGATTTGGTTATTGTCTCTTTTCAATATATTTGAAGGCAATTTATAGCCTAATTGTGCGCTTTTTGCATAATGCGGTAAAGAAAGGTAGTCAAGGCTTGGCCATTGTGTGGCACGCAAACGAGGGTTAATAAAAACTTTCTGGCTCGAAAGAATTTTTCCATTGAATTTTGAGGAAGAAACTGGAATATTCTGATGATTGAGTTGAGAAATGCTTGAGATGTCCTTCGAAGGGTGCTCTTCGCGGTTTTCAAGAGAAAACCGACGCGAGCTGTAGATGTCATCTGCATCCTCCATTTGGCCGGTTTGCTTTAAAAAGGTTTTTTTGATTTATTGTAGATCACGCGACTCTTTGATGCGATCTTATGGATTCGTTAAAAAAGGTTGATTTGAATAGAACATTTCACAATTTAATCAAGCAAATAGACTTTCGAAGTGTGAGCAGTTTAGAAAATTATATCGTCTGGGACGATATTTAAAAAAAGAAATTCCAAAACCGCTAAAAGTGCAATTATCAGCTGAAAACCCTATTTTCTGAGCATTTATCACTGAAATAGCAAAGAGAATTAGTATTGCAAGCAGAAATTGAAATTATAAACACGATGATTGAGAGATGGTCAAAAAAGATGAAATTCTTTTTTTTTTTACTTTTGTTCATAAATATATTATCTCGTGCATATTTTCTGCTATGTTTCAAAAACTGGCAATTAAGAGCAGCGATGCCAGCTAAAAAGAAACTCCATAGCAAAATAACTCTGGGAGATCTCTTTTCGGAGCTCTTGTTGTCATCATCAGATAGATTTGACAGAGTCATGCGATTCCAAAGAGGGGAAAAATGTTTTTCAGACATTTTTTCAAGGAGTATCGTGCTGGATAAGCAAATTTCGGGGCTTTTTATCAATCAAATTGAAATTTTTAGGAGTATGAGGCGCATACATCCTGAGCCATTATTAATCTCAATTTAAAGAGAGTTCCAATTATCTTCCAATAATATCAAAAGAAAAGAGATTATTCTAGTCTAATGAAAATCGTTCTCTTAACCATCTTTCTTGGTGTCCTGCTCGTTGGCGCCAACACTCAGGACCTCGAAGAGGTCGAAGCCTGCAAAATTCATTCAAGTAAAAAGACTGGAGCTCCAGCTCTTGAGGAAATCGAAGATTTTATCGGTGGTCCTCCTCACAGACCTATTAAGAACCAAACCAACGGCCCACATCACAGCCACCACACTAAAAGCGCTGATAGCAACAGCAAGCCAAAGCAAACTTTGGATGAGATTGAAGCCTTTATTGGTGGAATGCCTCGCAGACCCAAGCATCATAACAAGCATGACAACAAGCATGATAACAAGCATGATGATGATAATAATACTCAAGCTCCAAATGTTGTCAGCAATAGCAACTCAGAGCCCACCTTAGATGAGATTGAAGCCTTCATCGGCAATCTTCCTCACAGACCTATTAAGAACCAAACCAACGGCCCACACCACAACCACCACACTAAAAGCGCTGATAGCAACAGCAAGCCAAAGCAAACCTTAGATGAGATTGAAGCCTACATCGGCAGTCTTCCTCACAGACCTATTAAGAACCAAACCAACGGCCCACACCACAACCACCATACTAAAAGCGCTGATAGCAACAACAAACAAAAGCAAACTTTGGATGAGATTGAAGCCTATATTGGTGGAATGCCTCGCAAACACAAGCACACTCATAGTCAAACTGATGCCTCAAAGAACAAGTCAAACAGCGTGTTGGAAGCTTATGTCTTTGGTCTTCATCCTCGCTATAAGCTTGATAAAAATCTGACTCAAAAAACTCAAAAGATCCCAAGGGAAATTGAAGACTTTAAGTACCCACTTCATCCTAACAAAACTAAGGGTGGCAACAAAGGCTCCGACGCCATCATTGTTCCAAAACACGCCAAGGGTCATTTCAAGTATGACAATATCCTTGCCGGCATGCCACTCGGTTTCAATTCTGCAGTTAGTGCCGCTAGAATGAATCGCTCCAGACCTGATGGTACGATTCGAGGTAACGCTCCCTCCTCCCACAATCTCCGTAAGGATAAAACGAAAGAATCTCCAAAGAACAAACAAATCAACAAACAGTAAAGGAATAACTCAGCAAGACCCAAGTAGTAGTACATCTTACAGAGTAGGGGTGGAGTCTGAGAAGCTAAACATAATTAAATGCAGAATGTTCTAATAGTTTACAGTTGATTTATTACATAATCATTTCTTGCTTTTATCCCCCTCTCGCGTTAAATATGAATTAGAAAACATGACAAACGTACCCTTCAATTTTAGATAATTAAGGCTATGCTTATCCGATGGTAATATCAAGTCCTATTATCAGTGAAATTCGTTCAGTCAGAATTAAAGATGCCATATGCCTTTGGTTTTTATTTTTATTACTGAATTAATGTAAGTTCACATTAGCAGCTTATTCAAACAACATAGATAGCATGATTCTTAAAGGCTAGAGTTTTATCATGACTAAATACTTTTCAATTTCCAAAACTCCAATGTTTCTGAGGCAGAGTAATAACGAAAGACTAAGTCCAACTCCGTTGCCAATAACTCTAAGGGTAGGGAAACCCGTTACGACTCCTATTTGGCAAAACCTCATTAGAACTTGTAAGGGAGTAATTAATTTACCAAGCAGATAGCCCAGAGAGAATATTATTCTGGAAACGATCCAAAGAGCAGGTAAGAAAGTTATAAGGTAATTGTCCAGAGGCTTTGCGCTGAGAGAAAGATTAGAGGTAAAAAGATTTTTTTGTGTAGGAGAGTTACCCAACAAAGATCCAAATAAGATAATTTGGAATGAAAATCCAAGCTTGCTCCAAGGTGTTAACGAGACAGCGATCAAAAGTTGCAACGACTTTGTTATTTGCGTGTGTAACAGGATTCTTGATAATGAAATGGGTCATGTTTTGAGGTTGGATAGAAGTTACCGGTGAAACAGTGAGAACTCTTGAGAAAATCACGCATAGTGTCAAAATGACGAACATAACAGCAATTGCAGCGAGCCCATAGCCGGCAAGGGTGACCTTTTGTTCGAGAGAGGTTTTAGAGGCGACTGGGGTCATTATTAGTAGAGAGACTGAAGGAGATTTGTACCTTTGAGGAAAGAATGGTTGACAAATTCTCTGACAGTGAGTGAGTTCAGCAGATATGCGGTCAAGGGGAGACTGGAGAAGTAGCTGGTGAAGATAAAAATGTACTCGCCGACTGAAATGCCTGGATTGCTTGGGTTACTTGGTTTCTTTGGCATTATTGATATGGTATATATATGCAGGAAATTTAATTCGAAGGATATTAAATGTAAGATATTATAGAAGGATATGAACATATATCTTTTTTCTAAAATTGTGTTTTGAAGTCATTTAGAAGTTGTCAAGTTCTGTATGAAATGAAGACTAGGAGCATATGGAATCAATCCCTCATATTTGGATCAGAACAACAGAATCAGATTTTCGTAAAAGATCATGACGTGATCTGTGATCATGGACTGCAAATATTTAGAGTTTGTTGTAATCAAAAAGTACTTGAATTGGAATTTTTGGCCTGAGTGACAGTTTACTATTTGAGAGAGAGAGACCATTAATGATACTATCATATTTAAATACATTTCATCATGATGAAAATGCAAGCTCCAATTTAGATTTCTAAGAAAGCAGACAATTTTTTCGCCTGAACCACTGAAGTAATATGAATACTGATATTTTTGGTTTCACCTATATTTTGAAGTGTCATCTCGTATTATTCTCAACGGAATTTGGCATGTTTCGTTTGAAGCTGAGCACGCTGAATATCTCCAGTATTTTTAAATCTATATATTAATCAGCTTGAATA
>ENA-UOTX01001034-UOTX01001034.1-compost-metagenome-genome-assembly--contig:-NODE-1034-length-23697-cov-19.326672_pt1 | contig 23697 bp, 17 predicted proteins | sample MGYA00238143_ERZ746982 | MGnify/ENA primary metagenome ERZ746982 (study PRJEB28758, sample SAMN06268862) | compost metagenome | isolation source: single cell | place: USA: California, Emeryville, Joint... | reverse complement strand
GACCCCGTTAAAATTTAACCGCGTCTTCTTTTTCCTCTTCAACTATTTCTTTAAATTAAAGAATCCAACGTTGCTTAATAATTTGCTTTTTTTAAAGAGCTTAGCAACACTCGCTGAACTTTTTAAAAAATAGGATATCAGTAAATCTATCAATGGAATCTCTTAGCCCGACCCCCACAATGCAAACAGACGGCGGCAGTAAGCAGTCTCAAGCTACTGCTGACCCGCAAGAACTTCAATCCCTCAACATGTACCTTTGTTCGATCTCATTTACGCTGTTAGATGTCGATCGTGACTACTTCTACAAAACCATCCACGAGTCAGCCAACCAAGCCACTATCTCGACTTTCCTCACCGACCATCAATACAAAATCCTTCTGGTTTCCAAGAGTCGAGAGACCGAACCCACAGAAATCGACCCTACGACGAAAACTGGAGGCAATTCAGAAAACCCTCACGTCTCCTTCCATCTCGAGGTTCTTCCTGCTGATGTGCATGCGCACACTATCGCCTTCATCAAGCGCTCAAATTTCACTGACCAGCAGGCTACAAAGAAGAAAATGGACGGTGGAAGTCAAATGACTTCAGGCCTTTTGAGCTACACTTCCCGCCTACAAGTCATCAACATCGGCTACGCCGGCCATGAGTTCTCTCCTTATGAGCTGACGCATAATTACGTTCAGAACTGCTTCACTCCGCTCTTCAACACTGTCAAGACCATCAATGACTCTTCGAAATCGGTTGGAACTGACAAACAGAACTTCCAACTCCTTCAGAAGAAACTTTCAGAGCTTTCACTCGCGCTGATCAGATGCCAGCAAGGGTTAGAAGTCCCTGAAATCAGATTGAACTTCGATCCTGATGTTCGCGCCAAAGTTCAAGAAGCGAGAGCTCAGAATCGAACTCCTGTCGTCGAAGACTTCGGTGCGCTTCTAGATGACGCGAACTTTATCGAAAACTTGGTTCGATGTGTGCAGAAATGGACCGTGGATATCTCCACAGTCACGAAAATGAAGTATGATCTCACCACGGGCAGCGTCTTGCAAGAAATCAACTACTGGATCAGCTTCGAGCGGTCATTGAATCTCATTGATGAGCAACTCAAGCTTCCTGAAGTGAAGCTCACGATTGATATTCTCCACGCCAAGAAGAAGTACTCTACAACAATCGCCTTCGAGAACGATCTTGACTTCAAGAAGGTCTTGAATACCTGCATTGCTTGCAATTCAATCATGAGGGAATTCCCTATCAACGACTTGATGTCCGCGATAACTCTGGCCGACATCAGCTCTGCAATCAACAGCATTTTCATTCACCTTAAAAAAATCGTTGCTGTTGAATCCTACCCAACACCTAGATGCCTTCAGCTTGTCGAAGCTGTTTCCCGCGATCTCAACGCCCAACTCCTCAAAATCCTAGGCTCTGTCAAGATCATGCAATGCCAATTCAAGGAGCTTGCAAACATCATCGACAACGCGAGGACCATCTTCAACAAATGGGACACTGACTACCTCACCTATAGAAACAACCTCAAAACCAGTCGTTCGGATGGAAGAAGCTTGGGACTCTGCAGTCTGGAGCACGTGAACCTTTCGGAGAGACTGAGTAAGATCTTCCAGTTCAGAAAAGAGCACGAGCAACTCCGAGAAGTCATCGAAGGCATTCTAACCAAAGAAAGCAGAGGCCGTGGAGAAGTTAATTTCCTCACGACCAAAGACATCAACGAGGCCTACGCGATTTTCTTGGGCATTGATGTCTTGGACACTTCGAAAGAAGGCGAGCAATCCTGGAACGCAGCAAAGAAAGCCTACGATCTCAAAATCGACAAGGTTGAATCTCAAATCACCACGAAGCTCAGAGACCAGCTGGCTGAAGCCGAAACCGCTGGAGAAATGTTCAGAATTTTCGGCAAATTCAATGCTTTGTTCTTTAGACCTCACATTAAGGGAGCTATTCAAGAATACCAAGTGCGATTGCTCCAGATCGTCCAGAAGGATATCCAGGCGCTTAAGGACAAGTTCCTGAAGAAGTATAGCAACACTGACGCTGCTAAGATCTCTCAAGTGAGAGATATTCCTGCGAACTCTGGTCAAGTCATCTGGGCGAAGCAATTGAACCGCAGGCTGAGAGTTTATATGGAGCGTGTCGAAAGCATCTTGGGACCTGATTGGTATGAGCAGCCTGAAGGCAGAGAGCTCAAGGAAATCGGCCAGCAATTCGAAAGCCATCTCAACGTGCAAAAGTTCTGCGATGCGTATATTGAGGAAATCAAGAGCGGCGCAACAGAAATTCAGCCAAAGGAGAAAATCTTCAATATCGTGCAGAAAAAGCGCTCGAATCAACTCGAACTCGTGGTCAACTTCGACGAGAAGATCATCAACCTGTTCAAGGAGGTTAGAAACCTCAACTGGCTCAAGGTCAAACTGCCTTACACAATCACTTTCAAAGCAGAAGAGGCTCAAGGACTGTACCCATATGCTGTTTCACTGCAAGAGTCGCTACGCACGTTCAATTTAGTGAACAGCAAAATTGACGATAGAATCGCGAAGCTTGTAGCAACCTACAGAAAGGAGGTCCAAGTGACCATCGAGCAGGGTATTCAATTGAACTGGAACCTCAAAGTGCAGCTTGAAAGCTACGTCAAGAAACTCGCAGACAAGGTCAACTCTTTCGAAGAAGCCGTGAACAACTTGAACGAGAAAGTTGAGCAAATCTACGCGATCCTCGCTTCAATGAACAACTGCGGCTTAGAATCTGGAGTGCTCCTCGAGAAACTCGAAGCGATTCAGAAAATCATCGATGATTTCAATTTCAAGCAGTACTCCAACCTTCACCAATGGGTGCCTGAACTCGATGTGAAAATCGAAGCAGTGCTTACAAAGAGACTGATCGAAGCTATTCAAAACTGGGTCAAGGAGTTCGAGAGCGGAAAACCTGAAAACAGAGCCTTGATCATTGAAACCTTGGTTCATGAGGTCAAGATCCAAGACCAAACCATCTACGTCGATCCACCTATTGAATACTCGCGATACTTCTGGATGCAACAATTCCACAAGCAGGTCGGTTTGATCTGCTCGCTCTCAAGAATTGAAGCGTCAAGATACGAATACTTCAAAGAAGCTGGAAAAGAGTCGGGACCAAAGAAAGACAGCGATTACCATGCCCTCCTCAAAAAAATCCCACAAGACGTCCTCTATGGCGCTTACGATCGCATCAGCACGATTGTATCTGCTGCCGAAGAGTATGTTAGAACCTGGACCAACTACCAAGCGCTTTGGGAAATCGACATTAAGAAAGTCTACGACAGACTCGGTGACAATATCGAACTTTGGCAAAAATTGCTCGAAGAAATCAAGGAAGGCCGTAAAACCTTCGATAACTCGGAAACCGAAAAGGCTTTCGGAAGCTCCATCGTCGTTGATTATCGAATGGTGCAGGTCAAGATCAACAACAAATACGATGCTTGGCATAAAGAAATTCTTAATCAATTCGGAGCAACCTTCAATGAGAACCTTAAAACATTCTTCTCCAACATCTGTAATGATAATATTTCTCTTAGATTGCTTTATTAACCTTTGTATTTGCTATTTAGCTGTCGCAAGAAAGAAGCTTGAGAAGATGAACTTCCAAGGAGTTTCATCCTCCGAGATCACCCAGGCCATCACCGAAATGCAAGAAATCAAGAAGAGCATGAGTCAATGGACTGGCGACATGGAGAAATTCAGAAACGGACAAAAGCTTTTGGATCGTCAGCGATACCACCCACCTTCTGACTGGTTATATATCGACCAAGTCGAGGGTGAATGGTCAGCGGTAAAGCAGCTCGTTTCGAGAAAGGGTCAGCAGATGGAGAACGAACTTCCTACTATTCAGGCTCAGATCCTCTCCGACGAGCAGATTCAAAACGAAAAGATCAAGGAGATCGAAGAGCTTTGGCGCAACCAGCGTCCGAACTCTGGAGACGTACTTCCTCACAAAGCACTTGACATCCTGAACATTATTGACGGACAAGTGCAAAGAGTCAAGGAAAGCTACACTCGCATCTGCAAAGCGAAGGAGCTTCTTGGCCTTGAACCTGGCAACCTCGCCCGTCTTGAAGTTTTGGAAGAGGAAGTAGGTGGCTTGAAGAACGTCTGGACCGAGCTGAATCGTGTCTGGGCGGGTATCGAAGCCCTAAAGGAGACCCCATTGTCAGGCGTTGTAGCGAAGAAGCTCAAATCAACCCTTGAAGAGGCAATTGAGCAGCTTAATGCTTTACCGAACCGCCTGAGACAATACGAGGCGTTTGAGGCGATGAAAGACAGATTACAACGCTTCAAGAAGATGAATCTGATTATTCTCGAGCTTAAGAGCGACGCAGTGAAGCCAAGACATTGGAAGAAGCTTTTGGATAAGCTAAAAATCACAGTTAGCTTCACCGAGCTGAACATCGGACACCTTTGGGCATCCGATTTGATTAGAAACGAAAATGCTATTAAAGACATTTTGACTGTCGCTACCGGAGAGTACGTCCTTGAAAAGATGCTTAGAGACATCAAAGAGTACTGGAACGCTTTCGAGCTCGAACTTGCCAGATATCAGAACAAATGCAAGCTGATTAGAGGCTGGGACGAGCTCTTCGCCAAAATGGACGATGATATGAACAACCTGAGCAGCATGAAGATCTCTCCTTACTACAAAGCATTCGAGGAGGAAATCTTGCCTTGGGACGACAAACTTCAGAAGATGAGAATTATCTTCGATATCTGGATCGATGTCCAGAGACGATGGGTCTACCTTGAAGGTATCTTCTTCGGTGCGTCCGACATCAAAGAGCAGCTTTCAAATGAATACACCAGATTCAAAGGAATCGACAATGAATTTACTTCTCTCATGAAGAAAGTTGCTGCTAAACCAAACATCCTCGACGTTATCAGTCAGCCTGGTCTCCAAAAGACACTCGAGCGTCTCGCTGACCTGCTCGCTAAAATCCAGAAGGCTTTGGGTGAGTACCTCGAGACTCAGCGATCGGCTTTCGCTAGATTCTATTTCGTCGGTGACGAAGATTTGCTGGAAATCATTGGTAACAGCAAAGACGTGAAGAACGTGCAAAGACACTTCAACAAAATGTTTGCTGGTATTTCAACTCTCTCAAACGAAGAAGAAGGTGACCTTATCACCGGAATGAACAGCAGAGAGGGCGAGAGCGTCAAATTCTCCAAGAGCGTTAAGATCAGCGAAGATCCTAAAATCAATGTCTGGCTCTCTAAAGTTGAAGACCAAATGCAACTCTCTATTGCCGATAACCTCCAATCAGCGATTAAGGAGATAAGTGTCCTCTCCGAAACAAAGGATAAGAGCAAGGAACAAGAAAAACTGAATCAGATCGAGCTCTACCCTGCCCAAGTCGTCGTGCTCTCGATGCAAGTCATTTGGTCAACCAAAGTTGAACAAGCACTCGAAACTGGTGCCGCTGGACTCCAAGAGGTCGTTAGTTACATCATTGACTACCTCTCACTTCTCGCTGAGAGAGTGCTTACCGACCTTCCTAAAGAAATCCGACAGAAGTACGAGCAATTGATCACTGATTTCGTCCACCAGAGAGACGTCGCTCGTCTTCTTATTGTCCAAGGCGCAAACTCACCAAAAGACTTTGCCTGGGCATACCACATGAGATTCTATTGGTACCCCAAGGAACCTTCTCCATTGAAGAAGCTCTCAATTCAGATGTCAAGTGCAAGGTTCAATTACGGATTCGAGTACCTTGGTGTCGGAGAGAAGCTCGTACAGACTCCTTTAACTGACAAATGCTACCTTACCCTTACCCAAGCACTCCACATGAGAATGGGAGGTAATCCTTTCGGTCCTGCAGGAACAGGAAAAACTGAGTCTGTCAAGGCACTTGGTTCACAGCTCGGATTCTTCGTGCTCGTCTTCAATTGTGACGAAACTTTCGATTTCCAAGCTATGGGAAGAATCTTCGTCGGTCTGTGCCAAGTCGGCGCCTGGGGATGCTTCGATGAGTTTAACAGACTTGAAGAGCGTATGCTTTCCGCGGTTTCTCAGCAAATTCTGACCATTCAAACTGGTCTCAGAGAGAAATCCTCCAAAATCCACCTTATGGCCAAAGACGTCAAATTGAACCAACAAATGGGTATTTTCGTCACTATGAACCCTGGCTACGCTGGCCGTTCAAACCTTCCTGAAAACCTCAAGCAACTCTTCAGACAAATGGCTATGGTTAAGCCAGACAGAGAGCTTATTGCTCAGGTCATGCTTTATTCTCAAGGTTACAGATCAGCTGAGCGTCTCGCTGGTAAAATCGTCTCGTTGTTCGAGCTCTGTAACGATCAGCTTTCCAGTCAACCTCACTACGATTTCGGTCTCAGAGCGCTGAAGGCTGTCCTGAACTCGGCTGGTAACCTCAGACGAGGAGAGAAGCCTGTTGAATTCACGAGTGAGGACGAAATGGCTGAATGGGAGCAGAAGATTCTGCTTCGCAGTGTCTGCGACACTATCGTTCCAAAACTCATCGCTGAAGATATCCCACTTCTATCTACCCTTCTCACTGGTGTGTTCCCTGGCAGCCAAATCAACCCGATCAAAGAAGACAGATTACGTGAAGAGATCAAGCAGCTTTGCATTAAACGTAACCTTCTTTGCCAAGACAGCTTCATGGAGAAAGTTCTTCAATTGTACCAGATTCAGAAGCTCGTTCACGGTGTCATGATGGTCGGACCTTCAGGCTGCGGTAAATCAGCAGCTTGGCGCATATTGCTCGAAGCTATGTACAAAGTCGATAAAATCAAGGGAGAGTTCTACATCGTCGACCCTAAAGCCATCTCCAAAGACGATCTGTACGGAAAGCTCGACTCAACGACGCTTGAGTGGACTGATGGTGTGTTCACACACATCCTTCGTAACATTACTGCCAATGTGAGAGGTGAGAGCTCCAAGCGACACTGGATTATCTTCGATGGTGATGTCGATCCAGAATGGGCAGAAAATCTCAACTCTGTGCTGGATGACAACAAACTTCTCACGCTTCCTAACGGAGAGCGTATCAATATCCCACCAAACGTTAGAATCATGTTCGAAGTCGAAAGTCTCAAGTATGCGACACTCGCTACCGTTAGTAGATGCGGTATGGTCTGGTTCAGCGAGGAAGTCGTCTCCTTGCCAATGATCTTCCATCACTATCTCAACAGACTGAAAGAGGATGATTACGATGACAATTGGAAAAACATGTTCGAAGGCGACAACGAGGCCGACGCAAAGAAATCCTCTGAGGGAATGGCAAAGCGAGAGCAATCTCAGGAGAGCATGACTCGAGAGAGATGCGTCGCGGTAATTAAAAAACTATTCGAAGGTGAATCCAGCTTTGCTGTGAACGCGATCATGGCCGCAGACGGCATGAAGCATGTCATGGAGTTCACGTTGATCAGAGTCATCGAAGCCACTTTCGCCTTGATTAGAAAGGGAGTGACCAACGTGCTCGAATACAACGAATCTCATTCTGAAAGCCCAATGGATGACAGTCTACTTGAACGATACATGAGACGATGGGTACTGATCGCTTTCGCCTGGGGTGTTGGAGGCTCTTTGAACCTTCAGCGCCGTGGTGAATACTGCGCAAAGATTCAGTCATTGAACACTGAAGTTACACTACCAAACTTCCAACCTGGCACCTCATTGCTTGAATACGGTGTGTCAACTGACGACGCAGAGTGGTACTTATGGAAGAAGCGAGTTCCTACCGGTGAAATCGACCCTCAAAGAGTCACTGACGCTGACTTGATCATCACGACTGTTGACACAGTGCGACATCAAGAAATTCTCTGCTCTTGGTTGAGCGAGCACAGACCATTCATTCTGTGCGGACCGCCTGGTTCTGGTAAGACTATGACTCTGATGTCAACGTTAAAGGCGCTGCCTGACTTCGAAATGGTATTCGTGAACTTCTCTTCGTCAACATCGCCAGGCTTGCTTATCAAGACCTTCGATCAATACTGTGAGTACAAGAAGACTTCAAACGGAGTGATTTTGAGCCCGAAACAACCAAACAAATGGCTGATTGTGTTCTGCGATGAAATCAATCTTCCCGAAATCGATAAATACGGAACGATCCCAGTCATCACTTTCCTCCGTCAGCTCACTGAACACCACGGATTCTGGAGAAATTCAGACAAACAATGGGTCAGCCTCGAAAGGATTCAATTCGTCGGCGCTTGCAATCCACCAACAGATTCCGGTCGATCACCTCTTTCTCAAAGATTCTTGAGACATGCTCCTCTGATTCTGGTCGATTTCCCTGGTCCAGACTCTCTAAGACAGATCTACGGCACATTCAACAGAGCTATGCTTAGAAAAGTTCCTACTCTCAAACAGCACGCAGACTCTCTCACTGAAGCTATGGTAGATTTCTACACCCGCTCTCAGAACCATTTCACTGCAGACATGCAACCACATTACATTTACAGTCCTCGTGAGCTTACCAGATGGAAATACGCTATCAACGAAGCACTCGAGCCACTCGAATCGCTTGAAGACCTCGTGAGACTTTGGGCACATGAAGCTTTGAGACTCTTCCAGGACAGACTCGTCCACCCTGAAGAGAAGAAATGGTGCGAGGAGCTCGTTGATGAAGTAGCAATGAAATGCTTCCCTAACCTTCAACCTAATGCTTTGGAGCGTCCTATCCTCTTCACAACTTACTTATCGAAGAACTATCAATCCGTCGAAAGAGAGGCCTTGAGATCCTTCATCCAAGCCAGACTGAAAGTCTTCTACGAAGAAGAGCTTAACGTTCCAATCGTCGTTTTTGACTCCGTTCTCGACCACATTCTCCGTATTGACAGAGTCTTACGTCAGCCAATCGGTCACGTGTTGTTGGTCGGATCCAGTGGTGTCGGAAAGACAACGCTTTCTCGATTCGTCTCATGGATGAACAATCTGTCCATCTTCCAAATTAAAGCAGGAAGAAACTACTCTCTTGCTGATTTCGACCGTGACCTGAGAGAGGTTATGATGCGATCTGGTTGCAAACAGGAGAAGATTTGCTTCATTTTCGACGAATCTAACGTCTTGTCTATCGCCTTCATGGAGAGAATGAACGCCTTGCTCGCGTCCGGTGAGGTACCGGGATTATTCGAAGGCGAAGATTACATGGCCTTGATTAACCAATGCAAAGAAGCGTCTTTGAGAGATAACAAGATGGTCGACAGCGAAGAGCAACTCTACAAGAACTTCATCAAGAACGTCCAGAGAAACCTCCACGTCGTCTTCACGATGAACCCATCGAATCCGGACTTCTCTAACAGAACCGCAAGTTCGCCTGCGCTTTTCAATCGTTGCGTCATCGATTGGTTCGGTGAATGGTCGCAGGAAGGTCTGTTCCAAGTTGCCAAGGAGTTCACTCTTACTGTCGACGCCGAAGCTTCTTCCTTCAAGAAGAAGGATCTCAAAGAGAACGCTGAGTTGAGACATACCTTCATGGTGAACCTTATTGTGCAGATCCATAACTCTGTCGTGGAAATCAATAAGCGTTTGGCTAAGAGCGCGAAGAAATTCAACTACATTACCCCAAGAGACTTCTTAGACTTTATCAAGCAGTTTGTGAGACTCCATGCCGAGAAGAAAGAGGAGCTTATTGAGCAACAACGTCACTTGGGAGCTGGTTTGAACAAGCTGAAGGAAACTGAAGAGCAAGTTATTAAGCTTCAGGTTGAGCTTGACAAATACAAGGAAGAGCTTGATAAGAAAGAGAAATTGGCCAATGAAAAATTGAAGCTCATGGTGGCTGAGCAAAATGAAGCTGAGAAGAGACGAGAAGCGTCGATCAAGCTCTCACAGGAGCTGGATATTAAGCAAGGAGTCATAAAGGAACGACAAGCAATCGTTAATCAAGAGCTTGAGGAAGCGGTTCCTGCTTTAGAAAAAGCTAAGAACGCTGTCAGTGGCATTAATCCAAAAGATTTGAACGAAATGAGAAAGCTGCTGAAACCGCCAGAGCTCGTCAAGTTGACAGCTGAGGCTGTTGTATCACTTCTGACAGGCAAAGTTGAGAAATGGGACTGGAAGGAAGTCCTCGCAGAAATGAGCAAAAGCACATTCATGAGCAGCGTGCTTGGTTTCAACTCAGAGAAGATCTCAGCCCCCTTGAAGAAAAAACTCATTGACACTTACACTGCAAAACCTGAATGGGACATCGAAAGAATCAGAAGAGCCTCTCAAGTCGCTGGTCCGCTTGCAGACTGGGTCACAAGTCAAATCAAATACGCTGATATCTTGACGAAAGTTCAACCTCTCAGAGACGAAGTCGCTGGACTCAAGAAAGAAGAGGAAGTCCTCTTGAACAAAGCTAAAGAAACTAACCGTAATGATTAAAGTAGCTTATGATGTTTTCTAATCTTTTTTTTCGCCAACTACTAGAGCTTATTGATGATCTGCAAAAGAATATCGATAACTACAAGCGAGAGTACGCAGAGCTCATCACTGAGAAAGAAAACATCAAGAACGAAATGTTGAAAGTCCAAGAAAAAGTCGAACGATCCAAGAAACTCATTAGCGTAAGCATAAAGACTCAAATATATCATTATTCTTAACTCTCCTCTCTTTATTAGAACCTTTCTTCAGAACGAACTCGTTGGGAATTCTCATCAAAGAACTTCCAGCAGCAGCTCGCCACAATGACCGGTGACACTTTGATCTCCGGCGCATTCTTAGCATACATCGGATTTTTCGATCACTACTACAGAAAGGTGCTTATTAACTACTGGAGAGACTTACTCGAGAACGCTGGACTGCTCTACCGTTCTGATCTCTTCCTCACTGATTATCTTCCAAAACCTAACGAAAGATTCTTATGGCAGGCTAATCGTCTACCTGATGACGATTTGTGCACAGAGAACGCTATCATTCTTTCCAAATTCAATCGTTATCCACTTATCATCGATCCTGCAGGTCAAGCGTATGAGTTCTTGCTCTCCTTCTACAAGGATAGAAAGATCATGAAAACTTCCTTCGCTGATGACGCCTTCATGAAGAACCTCGAAACCGCACTGAGATTCGGAACACCGCTTCTCGTCCAAGACGTCGAAAAGATTGATCCGATCCTCAACTCAGTGCTTAACAAAGAACTCTACAAGACTGGAGGACGTGTTCTCATCCGTGTCGGTGATCAAGAAATCGATTTCGCGCCTACTTTCACCATGTTTATGATTACCAGAGATTCCAACGCGCGATTCACGCCTGATCTGTGCTCTCGAGTAACCTTCGTTAACTTCACTGTCACACCATCAAGTCTCGAGGAGCAATGCTTGAACATCTATTTGAGAAACGAGCGCCCTGAAACGGACCAAAAGCGCATTAGACTCATGAAACTTCAGGGAGAATTCAAAGTTAAGCTCAGAGAACTCGAGGATCAGCTCCTTAATGCTCTTAGTAACGCAACCGGAAACATCCTCGATAACCTTGAGGTTATCAAGACACTCCAGAACCTCAAAGACGAAGCTTCAGGAGTTCAAAGAGAAATGGAGGACTCAGAAAAAGTCCTTGAAGAAGTCAAGCAAGACACTGAGGTGTACCGCCCACTCGCCGTCGCTACAAGCAAGATCTTCTTCGCAATGGGCTCAATGTCTCAAGTTTACTTCCTCTACCACTTCTCATTGGCATTCTTCATGGACACTGTCTACTCGCTGCTCAATGAGAACAGAAAACTCACTGAAATCTCAAAATCCGACTACACTACCAGACTCGCTTTCATTTACCAAGAGCTCTTCCGTCTCATCTACCAACGAGTCACTCACACTCTTCGTAATCAAGACAAGATGATCTTTGCTCTCCGTCTCGCTCAAATTAAACTGGGCTCTGGTGCCGCTGCCTGTCAGGATCTCCTTACACAGCTCATCAGAGGCTCCAGTATCATCGAGAGCAAACTTTCTCCGAAGATACTTGGAGGAAAGCTTAGCACAAACCAATTGAAGCTCCTCGAAGAAGTCGGAAACTCTCAGAGATTCAACGACCTTGTCGCTCATATCGAATCAAACGAACATGAATGGCTTCAACTTCTTAAGGCCGTCAATGTCGAAGATGCTATTCCTAAGGGCTGGTATAACAATGAATATGAAAGCAATTTAGCTTCCACTTTGAATCCTCATGAAAAAGAGATTGCTTCATCACTCCGTGACCTTACCATTATTAAGATCCTCAGACCCGACAGATTCAAGCAAGCTGCGGAGAAACTTATCGACAAGATCTTGGGAGAGAACTTCCTTGACGTCCCTGCTCTCAACCTCGGTTACGTAGTAGAGAAAGAATCTAATCCAAAGAGTCCTTTGCTTCTCTGCTCTGCTCCAGGTTTCGATGCCAGCTACAAAGTCGATACTTTAGCAAGAGACCTCAATAAGAAATACGAAGCTGTTGCTATCGGTTCAAGCGAAGGTTTCGAGCAAGCTGACCGAGCGATTAAGCAAGCTGCGAAGGTGGGATCTTGGGTCCTTCTGAAGAATGTCCATTTGGCACCAGCTTGGCTTCAAGAATTGGAGAAGAAAGTCCATGGATTGCAAGCTCATGATGTAATAACTCACTTATTTCCTATCAGTTAATTTACTTGATACTTGTTATAGAACTTCAGACTGTTCCTTTCAATGGAGTTTAATGAAAAGGTTCCAAGCACACTCATTAGACAATCATACAAATTCGTGTTCGAACCTCCAGATGGTATCAAGGCTTCACTGAAAAGGTAGTTATTTCTGTTATTTTGATTGCCATAACTCACTTCACTAATGCAACTTTAGATCATACCAAACTGTTTTATCTGCGAATCGTACTGATAGGGGCCCAGCAGAACGATCCAGACTTCACTTCCTCTTGTCATGGGTCCACGCTGTGATACTCGAAAGACTTAGATACACTCCAATCGGTTGGACTAAAGTCTATGAGTTCAACGAAGCTGATCAACGCTGCGCGCTTGATTTGGTCGACGAACTGATCGATAGCTTCGGAGAACGTAGCAACCTCTCACCTGACAAAATCCCATGGGAAGCCATCCGCACGATCCTCTGCCAGACTTTGTACGGAGGTAAAATCGACAACGATTTCGACGCGAAGATTCTCTCTTCCCTCGCTGAGCAATTCTTCACACCAAAATGCTTCGACCATGACTTCCCACTCTTCGATGCAGCGAACCAGTCTGAAGTGCTCACAATTCCTGACGTCACAAAGACATCGCAGTTCGTTGAATGGATTAACAATTTACCAGCAGTCGAATCACCAGCATGGTCAGGTCTTCCTGTCAACGTCGAGAAAGTCTTGAAAGAGCAGCAAACTGAATATCTCCTCAGTCGCATCTGGCAGATCCAGGACGCAAACGAAGAGGCTGTTGTATTGGAGTCCGTCACTGAGACGAAGAAAGCCGTCAAGAAAGAAGGACCACAACAATTGAAATGGCTCAGAGAACTCGGTGAGAAAGCTAATTTGTATATCCAGATTCTTCCAACAGCCCTCGAGAAATTGAACAGAACTTCTGGATCGATTACAAACCCACTCTTCAGATTCCTCGAAAGAGAAGTAACTGTTGCCTCGAAGTTGCTGAGCACACTTAAAACGAATCTCGGTGATGTTAAGAACCTCTGCGAAGGCAAGATCCAATCCACCGCTGACCTTAGAAAACTTGCGCTTCAATTATACGCTGACAAAGTGCCAGATGGTTGGAAGAAGTATAGAGTCGCGAACTTGAGTGTCAGCGACTGGCTTACCGATTTCAAGAAGAGACTCGACCAGTTTAATAGAATCATTCCTCAGAAAGAATATCGTAATTCATATATGTTTGAGGATTTTACTAACTCTTGTTTTTTTTTCAAAATTATAGACAGACAAGGTGTTTGGATGGGCGGCTTGTTGTTCCCTGAAGCATACCTTACTGCCACTAGACAAGCCATTGCTCAAGATCATCAATGGTCGCTTGAAGAGCTTGAGTTGAAGGTCGTGATTTACCAGAAAGAGGAGTTAGATGAAGACAGCTTCTTGGTCTCAGGATTGTTCATTGAGGGTGCCCAATGGGATGCCGACAGCAAACAATTGGTCCTCAGTGAAGAAATGAGATTCGCGCTCCCAACTCTGAAATTCACATGGATAAGAGTCAATAAGGCTGACAAGGGCGTCGTCCAAGACGGAGAAATTTTGGTGCCAGTCTACCTGAACAGAAGCAGATCCAATCTCCTCTTCTCGATTAAGCTCCAATGTGGCAAGATTCCAAGAACTACTTTGTACCAGAAAGGCGTTGCGCTGATTGCCTGCGAGAATTAATAGACGATGCACCTTTAACTTGAATTACTAAGGCAGCTGAACATTCATGCATTAAATTGTAGTTCTATTCATATCAATATTCAATAATCAGAAATAAGAGATGAATTTCTAAAATCCAAACAAAAAAATTAGCCTTCAAGTAAACAAACAAATAATAGAGCGTATGACTTAATCGCGACGTCTACTTATGAGAGAAATCGCAGGAGATACTAGAAAACGAATCAATCTGTTGAAAGACCATTTAAGAAATAAGCATAATCGAACTGTTTTGTTAATATCCACTTTTTCCCCTTTGAGAAATATGCACAATAATGCAAAGTTGAATATCTAGTTCTGACTCAACAAATCAAATCTGTGCAATGCTATTTTGTAAAATAACTCGCTTGCTTGCTCGATTGCTGAATCATCAAACACAAAGTAAGGATTATGATAATCAGGATTGTCTGTTTCTTTTAAACCGGTTGTTAAGAAGAAATACGTGCCAGGAGTATAGCGGGTGTAATAACTGAAATCTTCAGCTCCCAGATTTGGCAGTCGCGTATCACTCACATTAGCCTCTCCATAAATCTGCTTTCCAAGTTCAATCACGATCTCAGTTTCTTTCTTTGTGTTGATGACAGCTGGATATTCTGTCTTCATCTCTAATTCGAGCTTTACACCATGTTCTCTGCATATCTTCTCGCAAATAGCCTGGAATTTAGTCATAAAATCGAGTGTAAGCGCCTCATCAAAAGATCTCAAGTCTCCTTTGATCACCGCTCGGTCCTGAATGGCATTTGAAACTTCTCCGGAATGGAGATATGGCAACTTAGAAATAATCCTTCTGTTCTTGTAATCATCTCCGTAACTCTCGATTAGCTTTTGATTAGCGAGATATATCTCAATTGCAGGTGGTAGCGGGTCAATAAAAGTTTCCGGAGCACAAATATGGCCGCCTTTGCCGAAAATCTAAAGGAAGATTAATACAATCAATCTCGCTGATGCATACTGTAATGTTTATCTCGGTGATTTGAGCTTGGATAGGACCTTCTATAACGAATAATTTTCCAGTTTTCGCGAATGGCTCGCAATGCGCGCCGTAAACCTCCTTCACGCCTTCAAGGCACCCTTCTTGAACCATTGGGTACGCTCCACCAAGAGCTTCTTCAGCTGGTTGGAAAAAGAGTCTGACGGTCTTGTCAGAAGGGATTTTATCGATATTGTCGAGGATTTTGCTGGCAGCGCCGAGTAACCAAGCACAATGTCCATCATGGCCACACATGTGAGCACGATCTTCTTTGGTCGATTTATAATCGACATCAGCCAATTCCTTTATAGGTGTAATGACAAATACAATATCTGATGTAACAGAATGTTACTTTCATTGGCAAGCAATCCATATCTGCTCGAAAAGCTATCATATACGGTTTTCCGCTCTAACGAAGTAAAAAAGAGAGTTATTTTCAATGTCATCTTGCTGAAGTACCGGTGGTGCTTTTCCTTTTATATCAACCGTGATGCCTGTTTTTGCAATTCTTCGTATTTGAGAATCCACAACTCCCAAACCTTTGAGATACTCGATGATTTTCGCTGAAGTTACTACTTCCTCAAACGCGAGTTCTGGATTTTTATGAAGTTCTCGTCTAAACTCTGTCAGCTTTTCAAGATTGTACAACTTCCTTTCAACCATTGTAATTATCCAGGCGAGTTTACTAATTTGATCGCTAAAGATACGAGTAATTTAAATGAAATGAATCTTTTTATTAGTTTGCATAGCCAGTATTAGAATATCAGATTTTATAAATTTAGATCTCTGATATTAGCAAATCAAAAACTTGATACATATAAAGATGGTGTCGGCGGAATCCACTATTGTGAAAGAAGACTTTACTTATGATGAAGGCAAATACCTCGGTTTCATTGCATATGACTCTGCTAAAGAAGGCAAACTGCCTGGTGTTTTGGTTCTTCATGCCGGGCCTGGATTCAATGACTACGTCAAACGAAGGGCAACTATGATTGCTGAGTTAGGATACATTGGTTTTGCCTGCGATTTGGTCGGAGGAGGGAGAGGTTATAAAGGACCAGAAGAAGCTGATGCTTCTTTGGTTCCCTTCGACACTGTGAGAGATAAATTTTATAAAGCTTACGATCTGCTAAAAGCTCATGAGAAATGCGATCCAACTAAGATTGCGGGAATAGGATACTGCTACGGAGGCATTGTACTTATGAATTTAGTACGATTGGGTGCTGATTTGAGAGGAATTGCTAGTTTCCATGGACCAGTGAGACCGTTCGTTCCTCGTATAGAAAAGGGGAAATACAAAGGAAAGGTGTTGGCCTGTATTGGAGAACTAGACTCGCAGATCCCAAAGGAAGAAATTGTGGAGTGGAAAAAGGAATTCGATGAAGCCGGTGTGGACTACAAGGTAGTTATCTATCCTGACACTTATCATGCTTTCACGAATCCGGCTATGGGTGAAAAAAAACCCGGTGGGCCTCCTATTGCATACAATGAGAAATCTGACAAAGAGTCATGGGCTGAATTGGTGGTTCTCTTGAAAGATATTTTCTCTGATTAATTAAAGTTCTTCTTCAATATATCTATGTGGTAATTAATCATAGAAGATCAACCATCATGTAATTCAAAAAGCAAAAAGAAACAAGGATAATATATTATTTTTCTTTATTTTAAAAGTAATTTTTATTTCGAAGCAAGCGTTGCTTGTTGAGTTGAAATAAATCCTAATTTCTATTATTATTTTGTTTTAGGAAGAATAATCACATTATTGAAAATCATTGAATCTCATGCAAGATGGAAACCAGGAGTTACAAAGAATTGAATCGAGACCAGATATCGATGAAGAAGAAGGCTGCCACCCTTCATCAATCAGCGATTTTCAGGCAGATGCTGATGACGACGATGATTACTATCAAGAGAGTGATATTGGATTGAAAGACAATGAACCTCTTTATTTCGTTGAGAAAATCCTAGACAGGAAAATGTTACAAAAAGGAGGTGCTAGGTATAAAGTCAAGTGGGTTGGATGGCCGGAAAGTCAATGCACTTGGGAACCTCTGAAGAACCTCCAGAATGTGCAAGAACTTGTCAATGAATTTGAGGAAGCGCGTGCAGCGCGACAAAGAGAGAGATCGAAGGCTCAGTCCTTTAAAAATCATTATTCAAAGCAGCAAAGGAAGCTATCTGAGAATGGAGAGAGAGTACTTATCGACTTAACTGAGGAGAAGTTGCCGCTTGATGAAGATGGACGACCGAAGGAAGACCTACAACGAAAAAAGAACTGTCTACCTGAAGAAGGGCACCTCAAATACAAAGACAAGCCGAATAAAATTCTCTTATCAAAAATTGATAAAGAAGATCATAAATTGCTATTTCTCGTAGATTGGGCTTTGAGAGAGGATGGGACGAAGCCTGCTGCGAGTTATATGAGCAATGAAGATTTTAAAACGCACAATCCAGTTTTTTTACTTGAGTACTACGAATCCAAGCTGGTTTATTTCACAAAAAAGAGCGATTCTAATGATAATGATGTTACTGTGATAACGCCGTCTAATAGCAATGATAGGATAAAAAAGATGGCTTTTGAGTTAAGGAGCAGTCTTGCCACTGAGGCTCTCGTGGAAAACCTTGAGCTCGAAAAAAAGTCTCCGATTCGAATAATTGAATGACCCGCCAAAAACAATTAAGATACACAATCGAATTCATATCACTTCATTACTTGACAGTAGCGGACGTTGTAATTTTATAAATCTATCGCAGCTAGATTTGTCGAACTCTGTACCTGATGTACTATGAATTCAATCTGCTCGATAATAATGAATAATTTGGGATGTGAACACCTATTTTCCTGCTTTATCATGTCTATTGATTTCAGACTGCATGGACTTGAAAACCAACATCAAATGACTTATGATTGAAATATTTCAAAAAGAAATACAGACAAAGTCGCATAATTATATTGTCACTCTGTCTATCATTCATTTGTTTCCTCAGAAGAAAGCAATGAAGTTTATCAAGATTAAAGAGACCTTCCTCTAGTAAATTATTTTCTATGTCGATGTCAGGAAGCTGAAAATCTCCCTCAATTTCGAAGTTGGATATCTTAATTGATCGATAAAGTACGTAAATAAAAAAATTATGGCTGAGAAACAACCAGAGGCCTCGAGCAAGTTCAGTCCTTATACTTATGAGATAAAGAATGATCCGGAAGTGAGCAAGAAGTTTGCTCAAGATGGAGAATACAAAGATCTCCTTACAGAAGAAGAAAACATGATCGTGAACGATCTTAAGATGGAAAACGAGAAAAAATTAAAAGATTTCGACGAATTCCTCTCCAAGCAGTACATGGAGTTTGATTACAAGATAAACACCTGCTTGTTAAACCGCTGCTATCAGAATCTTTCCGTCGACAGACCCTCTTACAACGAATGTCTTCAAAAATGCACTTCAGGAACCAAAAAAACCGATACTTTCATCTCAGATCAAATCCAACGGCTACAATCTGCTTTTCAAACCTGTATCACTAACGCGACTAATCCTCATAGGGATGTTATGAAAGAAATTGTTGAGTGTTATGATGTGTATTTAAATACCTTTGACTCTCTTAAGAAAGAAATCGCAAAGGAATTTAGCTATTATCAATCGTGATTATTTGTTAGCGTTTGTATATATACATCCCCATTATGATCTCCTAAACGCTTTTTGAAACAATAAATGTAACTTAACGGCACTTTTTTGTTGGAATACCAGAAAAAGTCGGAATACGAACCCACGTCTCTTAAATTTTATTTCAATATCATTATTAAGAACGTTTAGATAGTCATGCCAATCGCGGAATACGAGCTTTATAAGCGATTGCGATTACTAGGAGAAGGTTCATACGGAAAAGCGTATCTAGTGGAATGCGTTTCTGATGGCTCGCTGTGTGTTATTAAGCAGCTCGATCTCAGTCGAATGAGCGAACAAGAAAAAAAAGATACACTTAAAGAAGCGAAAATCCTCGAGGCGCTCCGACATCCTAACATCGTGCGCTTTAGAGAGGTGTATAAAACCAAGAAAGGGAAGCTGTGTATTGTAATGGATTATGCTGATGGTAGCGTTTTTCAAAGGATATTCGGCTAATAGAATTTTTAAAGGTGGAGACCTAGCGAAGAGAATTAAAGAGCGGCGAGGAGCGTACTTTTCTGAAGCACAAATCCTTGATTGGTTTACGCAAATCTGTCTCGCGGTGAAACACGTGCATGATCGCAAAATAATTCACAGAGATCTAAAAACTCAGAACATATTTCTGACCAAGTCGAACATCATAAAGCTTGGAGATTTTGGTATTGCAAGGGTGCTAACCAACACGAGGGATCATGCGAAAACGGTGATTGGAACGCCTTATTATTTATCGCCTGAAATTATCGAAAATAAGCCTTACGGTATGAAATCTGATATGTGGTCGTTAGGAGTAGTGCTGTATGAGCTATGCGCATTGAAACCGCCTTTTGATGGGAATTCTTTGCAATTTTTGGCGTTGAAGATAGTGCGAGGAACGTATAGTCCAATCCCAGGGCATTATTCAAGAGATTTGAGAAGTCTTGTGTTTTCTCTATTGCAAACGGATCCGAACAAGCGACCTACCGCTGCGCAGATTCTAAGTATTTGATTGCAGCTGGAAAGAGACCTAATTCCTTTTTTTGGTAAACCGAATAGGCATGCCGTTTATTAAAGCTCGGATCAAAAATTTTCTTTCAGAAAGCATTCGAATTAACGAATTTTCGCATACAATTCTGCATAATCAAGTAAGCTAGTGCCTGAGAAGGATTGTAATTGAGTGTATAATAGAAAATAGATGTCGCAGAGGTGAAAATCGAGGATTTAAAGGATGTTATCAATGAAGCGCCACTACCTGAGCATTTAGTCTTGGAAATGAGATTACAAAATCAGTTGCAACAAAAAAAAGAGAACGAGGAACAAATTGTAAGCGAGCAGAATACTCCTCAAAAAAAGCCTATTGAGCAGCAAGTAGCTTATCATTGTAGCAATATAAAGGAATGTAAAATATGATAAATCTAGAAGGCAAATTTTGTTGGGAAGAAAGAAGAAGAGAAACAAGCTCAGCAACCTAACAAACCGAATTATCACCATCGCAACCAGCAGCAGCAGCCGATATCAAACCAGGTGAAGAAGCCAAATGACCAAAAACTCCAACAACAGCAAGCTCCTTCACTCCAAGCCGAAAATCAGGGTCCGAAAATAGTTCGTCATCATTTTGAGGCGAGGCCGCAAGATGGTGGAAAGGATAACGTTGTACCAGTCAGCAAAAAGTCAGATCCTCACGCGAACTTGAATCGAAACAAATGGGAGAAAAAATCCCCTGCAGAGCAGCAATCTCAAGCGAATCAGAAGATACAACAACGTGCAGATGATGGTAAGAAACCGAAACCACCAGTGGATCCCAAATCCAGGCCTCAAACAGGATATAAGCAAGGATCAGATGAAGTTCCTAAAGTGCATTCAAATCCTAGCTCGGCGCAGAACAGCAATAAAAAAGAAAATAAGTTAAAGGATGTTCCAGTCAAGCGAGTCGAGTCGCTAGAAAGGAATAATGATTCTCCCAAAAAACCCGTCGTGAAAAAAAGCGAGCCTCAGACAGCAAAAGATTCGAATTTCAAAAATGCAGGACAACCAAAGAAGCCAGACCTGCACGAACAAAAGGTGAATTATGACAATTTTGTGTTCTCGGCTTATTGATATCTGTATTTAGGATTTAAGCAAGGGGAAAAAAATCGAGTTGAAAGCAGACAATTCGAATCCTAACTTAAATCAGAAATCAAGCAACACGCCTGCTAAAATTATTAAAAATGGCCCAGCCGAGGAGGTACCTGCCAGAGGGGTGAAAAGTGGACGAAAGGAAAGATCTTCTTCTCGAAGTAAGACGCCTCCAACAAGAACTCCTCGCAAACGATGGAATGTTGCAAAAAGCCCCTCAGAAAAGCCAAAGCCAGTGCTAAACTCCAAAGGAGAAGATAGGCAAATTGTTCATTCAGAATCAGATAATCTTTTGGTAATAATTTTCATCAGTTAATGCTGGAGCTTACTTTTTCATTCAAGCTTCAGAAAGTTGGAGACTCAAATCTGCAAGCAGAGGAGGGCCTCAAGCATGAAGCTAGCTCTCCCGAGCTAGATCCAAGAGATAGAGAAAAGAGAGGCGAAATCAACTTTATATGGGAGGAGGAAGAGGAAAAAGAGGATACACTCCGCCAGGACCTCCAACAAGACCTTTTATTTGCTAAAGAAGTCGCAAACCTCCCCAGTATGAATCGTCACTCCAATCTCACAAAAGAGGACGAAGAGCAGCTCACATATGAAGCTCTGCTTCAAGAACTGAGCAAAATTGTATGAAATACCTTTTTTTGTATTAACAAAATTCATTTCATAATGAATAGATTGAGATTCCTGACCATTTGAAGCCTGAAACAGAGGATTTCGTTGAAGTTAATTGCGATAATGATGAAGATCGTGAGGACGATTTCGACGATGAGTCTGGTAAAGCGACCGAAAACGAAACACCTAAGAAAGAGGGGCAAGAGGTTCAACAACAGCCAAGAAAACCATAAACTAACTTTGAAATTACTAGGAAAACAAACCAACTAATCAGATGAATGAAAGCAGCAGTCTCTTTAACGAGAGCATAGAGTTTCTATCTGATTCGAATAAGCTCGAAGTAAGTTAGCTATTAAGAAAGTCCCTTGACACCGATGGGTAGGCATTAAAAAGTTTCTTGGAAGAGGTTCTCGGCAAAGAGGTTTATTTAAAAGGTTATCAGATCACCAGGAAATTGGTAAGGCGATAACATCTATTGAATTGCTCTCAAAGTTATTTATTAGTTCGAAAACGGACTCGAGCTTGAAGAGATCGAGCAGAAATATGCTCAAGGAGACAACTACGCGTCGTTATTCCCTTTCTTGTCTCTAGAACATCGGGAGAATTATCTTCCTTTGCTGTTTACCTTGGTCATTATGGAGAAAATTACAGAAGAAACTCTGCAACATTCTCCCGAATCGGTTCAATAGGATGGAGTTGCAAAGCATGATGCTGATATATAAAATGATTTGAAATTCTTTTGTTTTTAAATGTTAGCTCTTATTTTTTCATTTCTGTTGTTATTTTTTGAAGTTATTTGTTAGTAGGATTGCCGATACTTCGAATTTTCTTTTGCATGACCTCCATAGAGTACTCGGCTCCTTGTGTCAGACGGTAATTTCTCTCAATCATTCAAAGATTTTTTATCTTGATAAATATTCTAAAATTTCTGTCTCACCTATTTTCAATCATGGAAGTGCTCGAGAGATCCTTCCATGCTGAATGTGGATTAAGGTCAGACACAATTAAGCGGGTTTCAGATAAACCTTATAACAAATACGATCATTCAGTTTTCAAGCAACAAGAAGAGTCATTGATATTCATTTTATTCATATGATCGCTCAAAGTTCGCTCACTATTTATAAGTACAAAAAAAAACTAAATATTAATTTCTTCATCGCCCCAGCCCCCTGATGGTTCTAACTCTTCATCCATCCTATATTTTTTTGTTTTTGCAATTAGCAACGAACTCAAAGCTATTATTGCTTACTTAAATTTGTCCAGCCGATCCTTCGTATCAGAATTTTTAGCAGGTTTTTTGCTGTCTATTACGGTCTTTTTTATTTCTATAGTCGGTGCAACCCCCATTTTCGCGAATTCATCATCATCGTCATCTATTACCTCCTATAAATGGCTCTTCAGCAACCGCTATTCAATTAAATAAGAATTACATCTTTCTTCTTGAACAGGGACTCCTCATCCAAGTTACCAATCAAAATCGGGCGCTTTTCTTTGCTTGAAGGCTCTGAATCTAGAGTCGATTGCGTCACTTTCGGTGAGTCTTGGATTTTCGGGCTTTCTGACTTTGCAGTTGCAGGTTTTTTTGTCGGCCACGCTTCGAAATCATTGCTGCTTTCTTCTTCTTCCTCGTGTTCTTGGAGATGAGTGACATCTTCTTTCAATTCATGTGCAACATTTGAGTATTCGTGAGTATTTTTATCGGGTTGCTTTGCGTGAAGCATGACGAGGCATTTATCGAACGTATCTCTGCATATATAACGAACGAAATTCATAGAAAGGTAAAACGAGGGATTTTGTTGGTGATATTTTAGCTGAGGAGTTTTGCTTGAGTGGCCTTATAATTTTATCGATCTGATATATCGAAACCAGAATCAGAACTTTCTTTAAAGTTAGAAGCTGCTAGTTTCTGTTAATACAGTTATACTGGAATAACCTCGGATTTAATCGATTTTGGTGCGCTCATTCTCGTCTCCTTTTCTATGATAGAAATTGCTTGACATGATGCAAGATGACAAGAATGAAACGAGTAAAAAAAAAAA
>ENA-UOTX01001032-UOTX01001032.1-compost-metagenome-genome-assembly--contig:-NODE-1032-length-23710-cov-4.191385_pt1 | contig 23710 bp, 20 predicted proteins | sample MGYA00238143_ERZ746982 | MGnify/ENA primary metagenome ERZ746982 (study PRJEB28758, sample SAMN06268862) | compost metagenome | isolation source: single cell | place: USA: California, Emeryville, Joint... | reverse complement strand
ATTCAATTGGCCATCACCAAAAATTAGAGAAAAAGCAGAGGAAAAGTCTCAGAATGAAATACCGCCAAGCATTAAGTTATACTCGCTTGGTGAAAAGCAACTGCTTCAATCTGAGTTTCTCTATTCAAATATGTATAAGATGGAAGAAGATGAGAGAGAGTCAGCCAAAAACTTCCTCAGAAAACCACCCTCGAAGAAAGACACTGAATTAAAAGACCGATTTAATGTACCGGGTTCAGGGTCAAGACGAGATATCTCTCAAAATAACACTACAGAAACGACTAGCAAAACAAAATTTGCGGCTTTGGAATCACATCAACTCGCAATGAAGGAACATCCTAGCTTTCAACTCTCAGAAAAAATCGAAAAAAATTCAAAAGCATCAACTCCCGCATCATCAAACCGGCTCGAAAAAGGGGTATCTTTTATTCAAAGGAAGCATGATAAATTGAGTATGATGGACAATTTATCATGTTCAAGCTCCAAAACGGGCTCGCGCACTCAAACACCAGATAAATATCATGAGGGCGCGCAAGCCGTTGACGGTTCCTCTCCCCGAGGGAGTCTTCGAAGATTTCAAATGGTTTTCAAAAAGCTGGACTTTGAGCAGAGGAATCTAGAGATTGGCACTCTTGGACTTTCAGTGCATGATGAAATTCCACTAAATCAGCCACACAAAAGAGACCAATGTCAAAAAAATCAAAGAACAGTCAATAGCGTTCCGAACAATGAAAGAGACCCTTTTCTGGCCCAATCAGTGCATTCGAAACAACAGAATCTAGCACATAGCGAATCTCAAAATAAAAACTTATCGAAGGCAAAGGTTCCTCCAAAGAAAGTAGCAGGTGATTGGTTATGCAGTGCATGCAACAATATTAACTTTGCGAGGAGAACAAATTGTAATTCTTGTAGCATGCCGAAACCTTATGAAGAAATACTAAAAATTCGAAGCTCACTGCTTGGACCTCCGGGGTTATTTAAAGACACTGATTGGCAGTGTTTCAATTGCTTGAATGTAAATTTTCAAAAAAGGGAAAATTGCAACCGATGTCAGGCTCTCAAGCCTCAAGAATATCTAGATAGAGATGCTAATCTTGAAAGTCAAATTCGAAGCGAAATTTTAGAGGAAGACACAATGACAAATGATGAGCCATTCTGCTCACAGAGCAGACCCAATGAACCTCGTGTGGAAAATTCAACAGCCAAAATTATCGAAGAGAAAAATGAGTACCGTGAACTGAATGATATACAACTCAACTCAAGTTCCAAACCATTTGTAAAAGCTATCAACGATTGGAATTGCAGCTTCTGTCATAATATCAACTTTGCTAGGAGAACGAACTGCAATATCTGCAACATGCCCAAACCGATGCATGAGATACTAAAAACTAAAAGTTCATTCCTTGGTCCGCCAGGGCTCTTCAAAGACACGGATTGGCAATGCTTTGAATGTAGAAACATCAATTTTGCGAAAAGAGTCTCTTGCAACCGCTGCAATGCGTCAAAGCCCCAAGAATATATCGAGAGGGAGCTTAATCGTAGTGAGAAAACAAATGATAATGATGATAGCAAATCTCATGACACAATCCGGGATGCGAACCCTCCAAAAGAAATCTTGTTTGCAAGCCAACTCAACAAAAAAATTAAAGCGAATTCAGATGGACATTCGCAGCTTGTTGGACAAGAAAATGAGATAGATTTAAACAATGCAAATGAAGGTCTAAAATACAAATCGATTCCTTCAAGAAAATCCAGATTTTTTCAACCTTCCCAAAAGCCTGTGTTGCAAAGACAACAGCCGACAAATGAACTCTTAAAAGATCTCAATTTTGATAAACTACAGATACACATCTCAAACAGCCTCGCACCAAATGAACAAACTACCCTTCAAAGAGAACGATCGAGATCATTTGCTAAAGAAAAACAGAACACGATGCAATTGATATAAGTAGCTTATTCTAAGAGAACATCTAATAAGTCGTAGGGATTATTTGAATCTGACACCATGATTTTCCTGGTTAGAATTCAGGGTTAACGGCATTTCTCTCAACAAATGTGTAATGTCTATCATCTATATTCATCTGTTTGCTGATTGTCTGAATAATATATAGTTTCAAGATTTATTATGAATTAATAAGGAAGTCTAGTTTATACACTTGTAGACTTACTAAATATTCACAGACAGTTTCTCAAGTGCATTGTTAATTCGATTTATGCATATAAAACAGTTCTCCATCCTTAATGCCAAGTTCTTGAAGTGTTTTGGATTCACTATCCAAGTTTATATTGGATTTGCAAGTGAGCTTTCTTGAATCATAGTCGACTTTCCGAGTCTCAAAGATCTTTTTTTTGAGTGTTTCCAACGTGTCTGTCGGTTCAAATTCAAAATCTTGGGTTCCACCATATAGTTGCAATTTAACGTGAACTTTTTCAGTGCTCATTTTTGAGGAATTTGTCTATGAACTCTAGAATTATAGAGTTTGCAACCAATATGAGAATTTAAGAAACAAAATCGAATAATTCTTTTTAGGAGTAATTTTAAGGTGAGCAATTGTAGAGTTAGAAGTTAATTAAACGGATGTGCTCAAATGAGGATAACATCTGAGTACATCTTTCTTGAAGCTCAAGTTGTATAGATTTAGTGTTTTTTTTTTTTGGTTTTGTTATCACAGACACCATTGCTAATGTGTGCAACTAGAGCGGTCAAAGTAATGTTCTCCAACAATGCATCTCAGTAAATAAGAAAGATAAACCACATGCAGTATTTACATTCGTATTGATTGACATGTTTAGAACTGATTGATCATGAACACTATTTTGAAAATACTACTCGAGTGTAATTTGCTTTCATTGCGAATTTTACATAGAAAAAAAATTTGTTTAGACACAGAAAAGACTCTTTAATGTGCGTCTAACTAGTTAGAAAACAAAATTTTATTGTAGTCTCCGATATTCTTCAAGATAGCTTATGAAAATTTTCAAATTCAAATTTTTCATCATTCCGATTGCTTATATCGCTTTGCAGAATTATTCTTCTTTATTGCAGCTTTTTAACAAGGAACTTTAACATGAATTTTAATAAATTCATCTCAAAAAAAAAAAGAGGAAAAAGATCTCATCAAATTTATATAACTAGACACGAGATTTAGAAATCATTCAATCCCATATGAATGGGGAGATTGTATTTAGCTGCTTTTCACTGGAACATCTTCTTCATATTACTTCTCAGATTGATGATCTCTTTGATCATCTCCTTGGTGCTGCTGAGTCTCAACTCCATGCTCTCCTTCTAACCCCATATTTTTGTTCGCCTCATCATAAGGGTGCTGATCTCCTGGATCATTCCGGGCATTGCCATCTTTAACTTGTTCATGGCTTGTGGTATTTTTTGGCATTATCGTTTCAATCTTGGTTATTTTGCCATGATCCTGACTTTGCCCATGACTTTGATCTCCTTGAGGTTGGAACTGAGGCGATAACTGTTCAAAGTAATTCATCGAATTGAAGCGCGACTCGTTCAAATAGTTGTGAGTTGGTTCTTGATCGTTGTTTGGGATATAATTTGATCTCGATGTCTGGACTTTGCTGGTGTATCCTCGCAAACTTGAAACATTTATCAGAACCAATCTTCCATTAAATTTATTGATGCTTATCAGGATTCCCTTCTGATCTATGTACAAAAGCTTGGAATGTTGGAAAATATTTTCTTCATCAAATTTCACTAGTCCTTGTAATCGCGTCTCTGTGGCGGTTCCTACCATAATCACGTTCGTTGAATTAGCCAGAAACACTAACCCATCGCTCATGCCATTAGTCACACTTGTAATGACGGATGTTCCGCTTCTAGAATTGAAATACATCACTCTTGATAAGAAAGGTGGCTGAACTTTGTTTAAATCCCATATTTTCACCAACCCGTCTACAGAGCTGCCTACAAGCAAGTTGGAGTCGCTGTAATGAAAAAGACTCATATATCCCACTGATGCATGACTCTCAAACTCGAGGATTGGATATCCGCTCTTAATATCCATCAAATACACTTTCCCTGTAAGCTCGCAGCCTACAGCTATCCATTTTCTTCCATCCTCTTTATTGGAGCCAACAAAACAAGCTTGAGAGACTTGACTTGTGGGAACTTTAAGCGGTGCTATTTCCTTTTTCTTCGGAAGGTTCCACACTCTCATGTCTAAAAACGTTCCATAGCTATACAGAGTACCACTCAAATCATCATAAAGCATTCCCGAAACGCTGCTTTCATGTTTTAACACCATCAGACAATCGTACGATGAAAGTTCCCAAATTTTGATCATTTTATCCTTCGAACATGAAAATAAATAGTGCTCACTTCCCAAGACATTGTTAATGGTGTTAGCATGTGCGTTAAGAATTTTTGTGACCACTGGCGCTGGAGAAAGCTTCTGGAAAACGAGTTTATGGAACTGATCGCCTTTGACCATACCTCCTAGTACAACAGCGTCAAGAGTTGGTAGATAAGTCATCGCATCGATTGTTTTCATCTTCGTGTCCATTGTTTCAAGGCTGAGACCGTAGCTCTTAGTCAGGTCCGTAAGTCTTGTTGTGGTCGCATTTTTATACTCTCTTTCAGTGGTTTTCATTGCCTGTGCAACAATCTGCCGATGTAAAGGCATACCTGGCGAGGCGTTTAGTTTTGGAAGTGACGTTTTCTTCTTGAATGGAGAAACCGAACGAAAACGTGAAGACGAGTCCACTTGGGGTACATGTACACTTGCACCAATCGGAGGCTCGCTCGTATTTAGGGTTTTGTCAAGAATGTTTTTGCAAAATTCAAATTGCAGTGTCCATCGCTTGTTCATTTCTGAAGCATAAGCAGTGAACTTAGTACGATCGAATTTTGGTTGCATTCGAACTAATTCCGTGAGCTCGCTAAACGCTTCGGCGCATTCAGAAAGTTTTTCTCCACTCTGCTGCTTGAGGAGCTCTTTCATTAGCGACCGATAACTCGAATGCACCCCAGTCAGCTTTTGAAGAGATTCATGATCTCGGTCAAATTTCCTAGCCATTTGCTCTCTGATTTTATTTTTGATGGAGTTTACATGCTCAATAAAACGTTCGAAGGTAGCATCCACGGTACCAATTGAGCTCTTTAAAATGTTGAGATTCTTCTGGGCTTCTCTTTCCAACGATGCGATATCTTCCGAGAATGCTGCAAGCCGATTCGAACTTAAAAAATCATCAGTGTCTTCGTATGATTTCACAAATTCTTCAGGTAGCTCCTTAAAGCATTTTCCACAGATAATCTTCTGCGGACAATTTGGGTGTAAGCAGACTCCACGGATCGGGAGTCGATGTTTTGGACAGATCAGTGGCTTGCTTTCACTGCTTGGGGTTTGCTTGTTGCTCATGGAACTCTCTTGAAGTAGTTGATGTTCAGTGTCTGGTTGACCGTCATTGCTTATTTGGATATCAGTCATTTTTTTCCCTTCTCTCTCTCCCCTAAATTATGGAGGAACTAATTTCGTGTTTGTCACTTGACCCGAAGTTATACTTTCAATAGTTAAATAAATATATTTTGTTTCATATAAGTGGATAATGATGGCAGATAACAACAGCATATTACTTTTTCTTCAAACAACTGAAAGCATCAAAGATAAGATTGATTATTATTTTAGAGGCAATGCGACTTACACTGAGTATGAACTAAGTCTAATACCGGAATACCAAAATGCACTAGGCATCTTCAAAAGCCAACGTCCAAAACGTAAAAGAGATGAGATAATAGTAACTAGTATCCCAATTTTTTATTCCCAAATACGCTGATTAGAATAACAAAGACTTGCTATCGCTAATCTTGATGAAGGGTTTAACTTTGGAAATTTTCGTTTTTTGATAATAGAAGAGAAGAGATAAATTTTTGATTTCTGCTTGAAGCAATTAGAATTTTAATTCTCTAAGTTTTTTTTTCAAACAGCATGATAACACTAGACCAAACTGCTGATCAAACAAGAAGCCTTCCTGACAAAAACCAAAATGAAAAGCCGTCTTCTTCATCCCCAGAACAAAAGGATACCTCATTACCAGTTAATCCCCGTGCTGAGGATGGAAAAAAACCAACTGATTCCCAAACTAATAATGGTTCTCAACAGAGCGCAGGCCTTAATCTCAATCTCAATTTAAACTGGACGCCATATCTCAAAGATGAGAAGGTTGCCCAGGATAAATTTAACTTCCAAAAATGGGATAAAGGGTTGATTCCAGCTGATAAACTTATCGAGAAGGATCTTCCTCGCACTCGAGCAGATCTTCCTCTTATGAAAGACCCACGTGTTCAAAAAATGCTGAGAGATATTGCTGCGTTCTACTGCGTATCAAATAATGTTGAGTACCAGCAAGGTCTTCTTGAGATAGTGGCACCATTTTTGCTATTCAAAACTAAGGATTTTCACACTGCAGACTGCTACGCATATTTCAATTCTTTCATGAGAAAGTATTTTCCGAACATTCTCACACCTAAGACTATCAACCACAGCATGAAATTACCGCATTTAACTACCGCACTCACTTTCTGCGAACTAATGATTCAGTATCATCTTTCGGAGATAGGACAAGGGCTAACAAAGAACATGGTTGATGTCAGAACATTCGTAACAGCATGGATAATGACATTGTTTACAAAAGGGACGCCAATCAAACTCGTATTTGAAATTTTTGATTATTACATCAAGAGAGAGGATAAGCTATTCTTCTTTTATCTTGTTGTTGGGTTGCTCGCTATGAACGAGAAGACAATTTTGAAACTAATTGCCGATGATGATAATTCTATGCTGATCAAATACCTCAATCAATCGATAAAAGCAGAAACGCTCGTGGACTCCGATAGTGTGAAGAAATGGTTCGAAATGGCTGACACTATCAAGAAGACCACTCCGAAATCTCTCGAAATCTACCTCAATTGCCTGGGATTTACTGGAGACGCGTTCTTAAGTCTTGAGAATATCAAAGAGCTCCTGGACTGTTCAAGAGGCAAAATATTATATGTCTATCCTTCGGAAATAATAGCCTTCATCCGTACCCAGAAAGAGCAGCCTGCAAAGACTGGGGATAGAGAAATTAACTTCAAAATCTTAGATCTTAGAAAGAATAAAGAAGGAAAATGTATTCCATACTCGATAGATATGCCTTCGAAGATTTATAAGGATCACAGTTTAGTGGTACCGCTACTTCAAACTGTGCTGGTTGAAGAGAAGAATTCGCATATATGTCTCATGGTAACAGGAGATGAAGACAAAGAAGAGAATGAAATGGCAATAGCTATCTTGGAATTCCTCATTACTAACAATAAAAACTATTTGTCGATGCTCTTGGGAGGATATAATAGTTTGATTGCTGAAATGGAAAAGAAAAAGGTTACTCAGGTAATTGAAGACAAGAGTATCTTTCAAAAATTTAAAGAGATCTTTTTTAAGTAGAAAGCACCTTTTGCTAGTGAGAAATCAAATCCGGGTATTTTACATGCCATTTCGCAACAATATATCTTTCGTGTTGTCTGAGATTTAAGTTATTTATGTAATTTTTTTATGGGTAAATGAATTAATGAAAGAATACCTCTAACAATAAACTTTCAAAAGGAGGTCTTGAAAGAGTTTGTATTGAGTATGTTTTCAAATACCTAGGGTTGTTACAAAGATAAAGATAAAGTTCTTCAGACAGTGATAAACACTGTTTCAGATGATTAAGAAAATTTTTGAATGATGAGTTGGTTATTGCTGGAGTGTTAGATATATTGGTAGTTACAAGTTTCCTAACATGTTTTCAAATCAAGTTTCTTGCATGAGGAACTCAACATACATAATTTAATAGCTATAATATGTGTACAGACAGCAGACAGCAAACTACAGCCTTGAAGAGGAAGAACAAGAAATAGGAAATATTTATTGAATTCTCATTCAAGGTCATGATTAGCAGATATTGTAAAGTTTGTCATCAGGCACTCCGAATTTCTTGCCGTTTTCCGGAAAAGGAACGACTTCAATTGTCGTAACTAATCCAAGGTGGTCTGATAACTGGGTCACTTTCGGATGCTTTACGTAGAATGGTTCAACTCGACTAGATTTAGGCTTGACTCTCAACATATTCGGTCGCTTGCAAAATTGTGCTTCTGGCATTGTGAGTTCGAATTTGCTGGAATATTTGGGAATCAATTGAAAAATGTAATCCAAACAGAGATTAGTGCAATGATCTTCAGCGTGAGTGAGTATCGTCTCATCAGGTTCCTCTTTTCCATTAGGTCCGATTCTGCTAACTCCGTAAGTTGGAGGGAAGTCTTTAAGCGTCTCATACAAGAGATCAACAATTTCATCTTCGAAGTTCTTGCTCAACATTGTGAGCATACTCTGATACTCATTTATGCGCTCTTTTTCCTTCAAAGAAGGATAAAGTTTTAATGGTGTATAGTCTTGTTCAATATTAGTAATGCTGAACCAAGGGTTTCGAGCATTAACGTTAAAGTCTCCGCATAGAATAGCTACATCTCCCTCTGTGAACTCTTTAGCCAATATCTTATCGATAAATCTTCGGAACGAGAGCAACTGATCCCCTCTTGTGATATAGGTGTCAGGATCATATTTTCCTCCATGAGTAGCTTGGGTATGAGTTGTAAAAACATGCAAATGGTTGTCTCCAACGCTGATTTTAGCATAGAGTACGCCTTTCATAGCCGCACTATCAGCGAGGATGGAGTATGGGTATTCATAGAACTCACTTCTGACGATAGGGAAACGACTGAAAATAACTAAGCCTCCATCGATGAAGCTTGTGCTAAAAATCGAAGGATTTGGGCATTCAACGTAGAATACGAACCCTTGCTTTTGAGTTAATTTGACCAACTTTTGTTTGCGTTTGTTCCAAAATCCGAATGCTTCTTGCAAGCAAATCACATCGTAGTCTCCTAAGAATTTGATGAACTCATCTACCCGTGAGTTTTTATGATCATTTTTATTGGTTTTAATAGGCGGAGGGCGCAAGAAAATGTTGTATGTTAAGATTCGAACCTGGCTGATGGTAGGCTGGCTTGGATCTGTTATTTCCGATGCTGGGAAAGGATTCAGTTGCATTTGAATGCCATCGTCATGGCTTCTCTTCATCAACGATGAGAGCTTCTTCAGGCCTTCCATTTGTTTGAATATGAGTTAGTTTGATTTTTTGATTTTCATAAAACGCTCTCAAATTAAACTGGGTTTTAAGCCATTCTGAGAAATCTCTGGAACCAAAAAAAAAAATTGACATAATGCAATTCCTAACATGTCGTGAGGGTGGTAGAAGCTGGTCGCTAAACATGCTTGCGACCAGTGTAGTGTGATAGCGTTGTAATGTTTAAAAATAGTGAAATCACAGTGCGTTCGAAGTTACTGGTCTTAAAATTTGGAGTTGAATTCATCAGAATCATGGGAATCATTGAATAGGAGGCAAATCTCTCGTACTGAATGTGTAAAATGTTTATGTTTTGTTTTTGCTCTGAAATACTCACATGATTCATGAGAAGATGCGCATCAAGACTTGCCCCAATACGGCCCATGTCATTAAGCGAAAGTAAAATTGCGCAGAGATCATTGAAGGAGAGCAATACTAATTTTCAACTCAATACAAACAGACAATGACATATGCTGTTTTAAGAGGGAAGGTTAATCGAGATTTCATATGTAGATTATTCTGTTAGATTTTGCGAGTATATAAGAAAGGCTTGTCTCAGCAATCGTATGTCTCATAGCAAGAGTATGCATCTCTTTTCTCCTCATTAAGTTTTTTATATATTTTTGTTTATTCAGGACAGCAAAAATAACTAGGAAGTCTCCCACTGAAAAATAGAAATCTCGACTTATATATCGGTTAATCTGTCCCTTTCTTATGGAGATTCAGGCTCTTCTTTGATCGTGTTTTGTCTCTGCGTGATCAGTAGTGGTAACTTTTCCATCTCTTTCTTCGGCTCAGTCTGATTTTCACCTTTCTTTGATTCCTTCATTTTCGAAGCCTCCTCTTCTTCAGAGGTTTTTTTATACAATTCTTCCCATTTATTTAGGTTATCCTGAAGATTGTCCGATGCAATTTTGAGTGCGCCACCCGTGAACTCGTTAAAAGTATCCCACAGCGGTTTAATAATGAACTTTATAAACTGGACCTCCGCTTTGGCCATTACAGAAGGTTTGTCCAGGTTCAACATATATGGAGTGATCGGTAGATTTAGAGCTTTTTCATCCTCACTCTAGAGTAAGTGTTGTTAGCAACAACTATCAGATATGAAGTTTCTTTACTTGCTGGATGAATTCTTTATTGACTTGAGTTGCAAAGTAATATTCAAGTTCCCAGTTTTTCGTTGGGCCGCTCAAATCTGAAGCATGCACAATCGTTCCAGTAATTAGCATAATATCAGCCTCCGACCATTCTGAAATAATAGCGCATGAACTTTGTGATGATCAAAAATTAATAAGTTACCTAAAACTTTCTGGTCAGCATCCTTAGGTTCTGCCCCGGACAACCTTTTCTTTCCTGCACTTTTAGCTAAATGAGGAGAATCAACTCCAGCCATTTGTTTCAGACCTTCCATCAGAAGTTTCAAGTTTTTGACTCCGTCAAAATGCTCTTTCATATCTGTTGCCAGAATACAAGAGATGATAACCTTTCTGATGTCTCTATAATCTTCAGGAAGAAGGTTCACAAATATATTGTAAGGCTCTTTGTTCAGAACTCTAAAGGTGTATGCAGCGTGATACTGTTCCAGAACCTAACACATTGAATTATCATCAGCAACTGAGAATTTAAGATCAATTATTACCGCTCGATCGTGATAAGTGATTGCGATATCTGACTTCGAGTTTACTTCGAAGATATTGGTCTTTCCTCGATGTCCTACATCGTGACAAAACGCTGCAATTAGAATTCCCATATTAATCAACTCTGAAAAGCTGTCTTTAAATCCGCAATTCTTGAGCATATAATAGCAGCCATGCATTACTAAAAGGCTTATTTTCTGCAACTAATGCAAAGCAAATACCTGTAACTCCATGATTATAATTATGGAACGGATTATTATGCTCTTGGTAGCCAGCTTGAATTTGAAGAATGAACTCGCAAAGTGTGTCTCTATTGATCTCAAAGTCATTGATCAGTCCAAAATCTTCAAGCATGAACCAGACGAGCCGAGATTTCTCCATATCGTTTGCGATTTTAGGTACGTTAAAATTCCAATCGCTCAATTTCTTTTCATCATCATCGTACACATCCAAGTATTTTGAGTTAAAAGCAAGGTTTTCAATCGTATCGTCTCTAATTGTGGATTTTTTCTTGATAAAGGTTTTCTTTTGGGTTGGCGATTCGGTTAAGTGCCGAGTTATTTTGGATTTTCTTCTGAATATGGGGACATTCTCAGGAGACATCATTAATGATTTCGTCGAGAATTTACGAATCCAATGTCTAAATAGCTCTCGTTATGAATAATTCTTAAAGAAGGTAAGAGTGCACCTTGATGGAGTTACTTGGAACTCCAACCCAGTTGGTTCATCAGGGAGATATTCTGAAACTATCGTTTCTTTTAGTGACTCAATGGCCTATATTAATTAAGATGAGAGCAGCTGATTACGTCAAGCATACTTGAGGTGTGAATGTAAGATCATCATGTTCCTTAGCTGAGTGGATTGTGAGGCTCCTCTTTCGAAAATGACTCTGTGTCATGAGTTTTTTAACAGAGGACCTTATGGAGCTAACGCTTCTATCCCTAGTAGTGAAGGATGGGAGGTTGAGGGATAGATCGATTTCATGGCCTTCTTCACTAAAACAGCGTAAGCAAGCTGTGTTGGAGCATTCTTACGGATTATCGTTAAAGAATTGGATAGAGAGGGAGTAAACATGTTCCTTTTTTTTGGATCTATGCTGATGCTCTTTTCTTTTGACTATGACTTGGAAGCGCAGATCTTGATACGTTTTGTCACAAAACATAAAGGGTTTTCTGCTTTTCTCAGCTTCTTGGAGGGCCTCGGAGATTTTAGAAAGCAATTCGACATTTGATCCCAAAACCACCAGGTGAGAACGCGTCTCCGGAAAAGCAATGAAGTTTCCAATATTGATATATTTTCTAAAGTTAATCCAAAATTGGACCTCGCCAACAAAATAATATTTTACTTCAGGGATTCTGGAACTTGAGTATTCTGGAAAGTAAGGTACAGGTTTTTGTCGAAATCGAGACAAAAAGAACGAGAATTAAAAGCTTCGTAGCTCCTTCGGATGTTATCGAATTCCTGATCCTCTATTTTTGAATAATATTTGCTCAGTTTGGCCCAAATTTGTGATATCTAAATATTTTCATGGATAACAGTAAAGCAACTATTGTTATTTACTTCTTCTGAAAAGGCACCCATTTCTAGCATAAAATTATTCTCAATTTGAATTGAAGTCGGAGAAAGCACTCGAATCTCAATTCTTTTTTTCTAGAATAGTGAAGGTAAGAAAATCAACCCCCTAGGAGATAAATTACTGAGATGCTTTGGTCTTTTTCTGCAGATTTACTTTCTTCGGAAGACGAATCAGGTAGCCAAATGGCACTGTTTTTAACAGGAAATAGATTGAAGAGATGTACCTTCTATAATCAAGAAATTTTTTACCATTCTGCATGGAAATAAAGCACGAAATCCTCTTGTAAGAACTTCAAAAATATTTTCCGAACTAAATCCATGTAGTCAATTTTCATGGATTCTAAAGGACGAATCATAGCCTCATTAGGACTACCAGAAGAAGTTTTCACTAATCAGTAGTGCTTGCATCATATTACTTTTCGTATGTATCAGGATGTAACGTGATATCTATTGCGTCTCTAACTACTTGAAGGACGTGAGGAAATTGCTCTAGCAAATTATATGTTAACGTTTTCCTATTGAAATAATCGTTAGAGAAAGATGAAGACTCATATATAAAAGGGTGTTACTCAAGCAATATGTTTTTCTTTGGACGGTCAGTCAAGATAATCAATTCTTCATTGTCATGAGTTGTCAGTTTGATCGCAAAAAGTCGATCTGTTAGTAACTGAGGACTTTCTTCCTGGAGTGTATTTGGGTCGATATAAAAAGTTTTCAGGAATTTTGTTGCTGTAATGTCGATTTTTGTCCATTGATACTCTGTGTTTGTTGCTGAAAATTGATCTTCAATTTCCTTTAGAACTGCTGCTCGTGCTTCCTTTTTTTGGCGAAGTTATTGTCATGAAGATTCTGATTTTGTCAGAAAACTACCTCAGCGATATTCTGATTGTTGATTTGACAGAAGGTCTTTGCAAACCTTGATTTCGCTTCTGATTTCAGAGCGACGAGGTCAAAGAGTGTTGTTTTAAAAAGTCCTCTGAAATAAGTATCCAAGAATTTCATTAAATTTGTCACATCAATCAGATGATTGATTGCAAACAAATGAAGGAGTGTTAAGGAGTTTTGAGCTTCCTTTAAACAATCATTTTAGAAGGAGGAGGAATAATTTTCTTTACTTTGCAACCATTGACTAACTCGCTCATAAAGAAAGGCGCATTTCTTTTGGGATGAGAACCTAACTTTGTGCTTTAATGAGGTTAGAATATGCTATTTGCTTGGGAAGAATTTACAATTGAAGAGTTTCTTCTTCTTCACTCACATTGTCAAGTATCTCCAACTTATTAATGAGCCTTTTTACTTTGGCGAGTTCCTTGAGCAAATCGTCTCTGACGTAGGGCTTGCCTGCGCTTTCGAAGTCTTGCAGTAGCTGATAGAACCTTTTTGTTACTTCCATCGTCGAAGATATTTATTATAAGATCCGATTTAGCGATAGTATTGACTCATATTTTAATCAAGCAATTTTTATCACAGTGGATTTGTATTGATCGCTATCAACCATAAGCAGGCTCACGGTCGAACGTATGAACGAGAAACGAAGAGGATTGAATTAAATTATTTGAATTGAAGGAGCGAATAGATTCGAAAGCATACTGAATCGATCATTGATTCACAGTGAAAGCATACATTTTTCGCGCCCTTCATCATTTTCTATGATAATATTTCTTATTTTTCATAATAGAACTGGAGGGAAAAAGAGAAGGGCTGCAACTTGAAGTTGCCGCAGTATTAGTAATTTAGATGGATCCTCAAAATTTTAGCATCTATAGAGTGTGAAAACTGAATAGTGCTTTCAAAAAGAATGCAAACGTGTCTCACTAGATCGTCTGCAATTTCTACTGAGTAATATTGACCACAAAATATGAAATATGACTCACATCAAAAGAAGGAAACTTTGTTTCTTCCAGTGAACCAACTCAGAAGACGCAAAGATCTATTTTTCTGGCTAGCTGGTTAGTTTCAATTGGAAGGGATAAGATATAATTAACTTTGAGTGTGTACAGTATTGAGGTAATAATTTATTAGTTCTCCAATGAGTTCAAACATTATGATCTCAAATTTTCTGGTCTGACAAGAGAATAATTTAGTTTTCCATCATTAGACGTCTTTTGGAAAGATTTTTGGATATTTTGTTCATCAGAAGAGCTCGACCCTATCAATTTAGATTTCTTGATCAAGTCCTAAATTTGTGAATTAATAAATCCTAAAGATCCTTGGATTAACAACCCTTATTGCAAAAACAAAAGCTAATAAAATGGTAAACCTCTTCTCTACTCCTTCTTATTCAAATGCTACTTGGATACCTCTGCTCTATCTCATGCTCTCCTCATCAATACCTTCAAAATATCCTACTTGACAATTTTCATGGTGTACATTCCAATAATTCAAAATTTGCATTCAGGTCACCAGACTGAGAAAGACTAGAAAGATGAGAGGTCACACCATGATGGGTTACGGTCGTGTTGGAAAACACAGAAAGCATGTGAGTGGTAGAGGTAAGGCCGGTGGTCTCACTCACCACAGAAACGCATTTGATAAATAGTAAATCTATTATTTTCTTTCTGGATTGCTTAACCTTTCTCTTTTTAATGAACCAAAAGCCACCCAGGCTACTTCGGAAAGTGTGGTATCAGAGTTTTCAGAATGCAAAAGAACAGATACTTCCTCCCTACCATCAATCTCGACAGACTTTGGAACTTAGTTACCGAAGAAACCAGAAAGAAATACGCAGCAGTGAAGGATAAAGCTCCAGTCATCGATGTCACTAAGGCTGGCTACTTCAAAGTCCTTGGCAGAGGAAGACTTCCACACCAACCTGTTGTTGTTAAAGCTAAATTTTTCAGCAAAACTGCCGAAAGAAGAATCAAAGCCGCCGGCGGAGCTTGCGTTCTTGTCGCATAAGCACTAGGGATATTCCGTCAATCGATCTATTGTCACAACAATCATCTATCTACATAACTACTCACATTGATTGCTGATAGAAATAGCCTCGTAATTCCCTCACATATATATTGCTGCTGTTTGACCTCAAAAAATCTCATAAAGAAAAGGCTCATGCTGATTCCCTCTATAGAATTTAAATTGAAATTCCAGATAGTATCGATATGAACAATATTTTGTTAGTAAGCAGAAATATTTGTTAGAAGCTTAAGAGCAAAAAAAGAAATCATCCAGCCATTTTCAAATAAGAATGTTGAAACACATTTCAAAATTTCTGCCATGGAACTTTTTGAGGACTAGCAAGAGCCGATTTTTTTGTCATTTGTGCCTTAGGGAATTTTCTTGTGCACTCCATGCAAGAGTAGAGCTTGCATGAATAATCTTTGTTCACAATCGCCGATAATGTTGTGTCGTATGGCGTTTGTTGAAGCTCTTTCTCTCGAGCCTTATTCACTTTCTCATCTGCAATTTGTGCAGCCAACATCTTTGCATGCTCTTTCAAAATTTCCTGTTTGAGACAGTAAATTCATCAAAGTCAGGGGGTTAATCTTACATTTTTTCTCAATATTTTTTCATAAACAGAAGCATTCGCTAGCGATGTTGCTTCTTCCATTTTAATCTTATCAAGAAGTTTTTGGCTAATGGCCGCTTCCTAACATTCAGGTGGAAAGTGAGAATGGAATACATAAAATAAGACCTACCTTTTCCATTTGTTTGAAGTTAATCCCTTCTTCGTATCCTTTCCGGAGTTCCTCTCTTAGTCGATGTTGATTCTCAAGTAATGCCTTCCTTAGCTATCGCAGAGTTTAGATAGAGGATAGTATAAAAGTTACATACCTCTTGTTCAGTTCTTGCCATAATTTCTTGCTGTTCTCTTGCTGCTTTTTTCTCACTCTATGCAGATATATAAACATAAGTTGACAAATACCTATATTACCTCCTGTTGCTGAACTCTTTGGATTTCCTTTTCTTTTATTTGATCGGCTAATATTTCAGTCAATGGCTTTGGAAGCTTGAGGTGAGGATTGTGGTAGAAACCAGAGACTTCAAGACCAGTCTTTTTGTAGCTTAAGTTTTCAAGTCTTTCTTGCTCTTGCTGTCTCTTCTTCTCAGCGATTTGTTCTTCATATTCTTGACGTACTTGTGCTTGGTAAGCTCTGCTTTGCTTCATAAGATTTTCGTAATAGTTTGGATCATTCTTAGGAGGATATTCGTGGAATCCACCGATGGAGGTGTCGTATGGCTCCTTACTCCTTGTTCTCTCTTCGTCTCGGCTTCGCTCGTTGTCTGCAATCTGTCTTTCTAAGGCTCGCACATACGCACTTGCAAAATCTTTTCTCGACCGACGATTCTGCTCATCGCTTTGGCGATAGATTTCCTGTTGCTTTAAAATTTGCTCTCTTTGTCCCTTCTTTTCTGCAATTTCTTGCTCCTATCGAAAATTATATCACCGGTATGAACAAGCAAAATCTACCTTTCGAGCTTTTTGCTCTAAAATACCCTCTTCATACGCTCTTCTTAATTCATCTTTTGACTTTTCTCGGTGATAAATCGCCAATTCTCTCTCCTCTCTTTGGATTCTCTCCATTCTTGCCTTCTCGGATTCAGCTTTCACTTTTTCTTCCTATATTTTTTATGGAAATAAATGACCTCAATATATTCCAATTGAAATTTACTTGATATTCTTGTTGCAACTTCTCTCGCTTCTCTTCCATCTGTCTCAGTTGATCTCTCCTTACTTCTTCAGCAGTGGGAATTAGTGGATTAGAATATCCTGAGCTAAGTGTAAGACTCGTCTTTTGATTAGGAGCATGAGAAAGCTGCTTTTCAAATTCACGAGCCTCTTCTTTCTCTCTCATCTGACCCAGCAGACTGCTCTTTAACTCTTCCTGATATTTTTTATAAATATTATAAGCTTCTCTCTTTTCTTGAGCCATCTTTTCTTCTCTGCGTTTGTTCTCTTCGCTTCCAGCTAAGCTAGCAATCCTTCTTTGATGCCAGTATTCCTGGAATTTTTTCTCATTCTCTTCGATAGCTTGCGATAGCCCTCCTTGTACCTCTTCTCTTTTCCTTCTTGCTCTCTCTCTGTCCTGCTCAGCCATGTATGCTGCCTTTGCGAATTCTTCCTGCTCTCTCTTTTTGTCCTCTTCGCGTTGAATTGCTAGTTCAAAGTCTTTAGTCCTTTTCAAGTTCTTGTTGACGCAAATTTCACAAATTAGGTCCTTTCCTGAAGCATTTGAACTTCGGCTACCATGGCTATGTACGCTTGCAGGTGTTTGAGGTTGTGAAATCTTCTCTTCTTGAGTCACTATGGCTTTTGCTTCAGCAGATTTCTCTTGAGGCAGTGTACTCAGGACTTTTGAGCCAAAAACTCCAGCTGAGGTTTGGGGTTTCATTCGTTCTTCTCTCAGGAAGGATTGATTTGAAGTTAGTGGTCTACCCGTAGCTTTAGGCACAGCCTTATCCGGGAGAATTGCATAGGGAGGCTGAGATTGGGATCGGCTCAAACTGCGGGATCGGTCAGGTTGAGCTTTTTCAGCCTTCACTTCTATTGGCTTTGGAAGTGTCTCTTGTAATTCGGCTCCTGGTTTCTGTTCCGCTTCGAATACTCTGTTTTCAATATTTTTTGGAGCATCAGTGATCGCTTCAGACTGGTAAGTGTTTGCGAGGTTTTTTGTTGATGCGAGTTCCAGCTTTGGAGTGCTTGCCGATCTTCCTATATGATTAGGATGGTCAAGCTTCTGAGGAGCTGGCTTTGGTCGTGCCAACTCAATACTTGGCTCTGCTTGGATTTCGATTTGAGTGGCTTGGGTGTTTTCAATCTCTGGCATCTTCTTCGCTGGCGTCTGGAAATTTGCTTGGTTCTCAAATTCCAGCCTTCTAGCAGCACGTTTAGGTGGTTCCTCTCTGTGCCATGGAAGTTTCGGCTCAGGTGTCTGCTTCCTTCCAGTTAGCTCTCCACGGTCTTCATGTCCGATCTTTGGGGTTAATCCCTTTTGGACTTTCTTCGGTGGGCTTTTATAAGGCTGATACCGGCTCACATCATAGCTTAAGTTCAGATTAGCTCCTCCCTCATAATTTGGAGCTACTAAGGCGTCACAGCTTACCAGAGACCGGTGAATGAACTCTCTGTTCCTTTTACCTTGAATAAATGGTGATCCCGTCTCTTCTCCTCTCAGAGCTATTTGATTCTTCACGTCTGGGATTATTGTGCTTGAAGTCACTGTTGGTTGAAGTTTAACCGGTGACAAAGATCGCAGATCGGTATGACGCCGTAATTCCGCTTCAGCTGCAGAATTTCTGCGTTTTTCGATGCTATATTGAGGGTTATTCTTGTAATGAGACCCATAGACCTGTGATGAGGTGGTTATCATTTTCGTTTTCAGATAGATAAAATATTTTCGACGTTATTATTAAATTTATTTTCGCTCAACTTTTTAACTAATTAGAAGCAAGTTGCGAAAAGATCTTTTGTACTAAAATGTTATTTGGTGTTTCCAGCGAAATATGATTCGGTTACAAAAATAATTCTTATGGACTTCAGAAAACAGCTTAATTGACTCAGAGATAAATGTATTCGCCAAAATACTTACCTATTATTTATCAAGAATATCCCAAGAGAGCACAGTCCAAATAAAATAGGATAATGGTTATATATTGTTTTATTTTGATGAAGATTTGAGAATGAAGGGGAAATAATTTTATGATGTTTCAGCAACCTTAGAAAGATTGAAAGTCTGAAAATGTCCAAAATTTTTATACAAAAATAATAAGATAAGCAGGGCTAAATAAGGATAGATTAGATAATAAATTGCATAAAATGACGCAATTTCTCGATTTAAAAGATATCGTAGATCACCTCTCAATCACTATTATGCAACGAGAGTGAGTCATTTCGTAGGTCATGTACGCTGAAAGCTTGGTCGTCAACATCTGGTTTAAGTATGTAGCGATTGCTTAACTTTGAATGCTTTTCATTTTTTGAAATATGAGAATGTCGCTCTCGAGTCTCGTACTCTCGTGCGAGCTTATCCTTTCCCACTTGAATAAGTTTTTGAGCACCGTGAAGACCTAGATTGGCCTTATTCCTCTATTTTCAATTGCATAAGAACCTATTGATAATATTGTCATGTAAAATACCGTAGTAGCAGGCCGCGAGTTTGTAATGTTCAATGCGGAGTTGGGAACTTCAAGGAGTTCATGCAATTTGTCCTTGAGTATCTTTATATTTTCAAATTTTAATCAAACAAAGAGGCAAGGGTCTTTACTTGTATTTGCTGCTCTTTTGTAGCAGGTATCTCACAACTCGACTCGACCTCGGAGAAAGCGTGGGATTGATTTGTCACCTCTTCGTCAAGACTGTCGAAATTATCATCGTTAAGGCCGAATTCGGAGTCTTCTTCTTGATATCTCTGGTTATTTGGAGTTCTAAAATAGATTTTGTTGTTCAACAAAGAAACTAGAATAATATTCTCGTACCTGTAGTTATCAATTTTGGATAAGTTCACATTTTTCGACCGAGAAAATTTGTCATTCGTGATATCAATTCTCTGATAATTCTCGCTCAAATAATTATCAATAAGTTGCTTGTTTTTGCTAGCTCCATGGTTCGCGGCTCTCTGTACATAGTTACCAGCAAAGTTTGCAGTTTGATTTTTTTGGGAAAATCTTGCTTCCATTTTCCTAAAAAAGTAATATCATATAAGAAAAGTGTAAAGACAATTTCTTCTGTTACTCAGACAAGACCTTCTTGAGTGCAATCAAATTATTCTCATTTTCTATTTTTTCTTTCGCAAGCATCTCTTGGGTGTATTGCAATCTCTTCTGGCAATTCTTATTTTTCTGAGCCATAGCGTTTAGCTCTTCTTCCAGAGCAATAATTCTCTAAACGATGTTATTGTTAGCAAAATGAGTTCGAGAATGAGCTTATCTTACATGTTGGTAGCTTTCTTCTTTTTGCCTTAGCGAATTGTTCTCATGGCTCAGTTTCTTCTTGACCATCATCATTTCGTTTAGTTTGGTTTCCAGTTTTTCAACCATCCTTTTGAGCGAACGAATTTCGTTGTGTGAAGCTTCAAGCTCTTGTTTGAGAGCCTTATTGCTGTCTTTGTGAGGCGAATAGAAATCTTGGAAAGTCATTTGGTTCGATTTCAGCTCTTTTTCGGAAGTTTCAAAATATGCCAGATACTGCGATATATTATCTATGAATCCTTCACCTATTTAAGGTTATGGTTTCTCAAGCCGAGTCGAAACGATTACCTGATTTGTTTACAATGTTAAGAACGTTGAGATGTCCAGAATTTTTTTCAGAGATGTTTGGTTTATTCATCCCGTTCTTCTTTAGAAACTCGCCAAACAGTTTTTCTTCGTTCGTTTTTGGAGTATGCCTCTGTCCAGCTGAGTCATTTCCGCTCGAGAGATTGATTTCGTGGTTCGGAGATGATACTGGAGCGGAAACTCTTTCCTCTGGCCGATTTAGTAGATTAAAATCCATAGAATTTTTTCTCTTCTCCAAATTTTCGGTCGTTTCAGCAGTGTCACGTCTGACATTTGGTGTTCTGGACTGAACTATGGCTACATTCTCGTTGTGTCTTGGACTGATCTTCATGATTTCTTGCTGAGGTTTCAATGTTTCTTGCAGATTCTTTCCTCTGATCTCATTGATATCAGATTTGTTTCTTTGGTGGCCTCTTGCCTTCTTTTTCATTTGCTCTTCGAGCTCTCTATTTTGAATGAGGTTGCTGATGTACCCGAGATTCTCGAGGTCAAGATTGCCTCCGAGCATTTGCACAATCTGCTCCTTCTTATTCTTTTGGGCAGTAGGAAAGTTTTCAAGAGCGTTCAAAGGGCTTCTATTCTCGCTGTCTCTGACTTCAAAGCGGAAAAGAGCATTGGGATCGATAACTTCAAGTTGAGGTTCTTCATGAATGGATTTATTTTTCTTATGGTCCTTTCTCTTATCTATAATTTTGGTAGTAAGTAATGAGTTAGATCAATGAAGAAGATGTACTGTGATAGAAATTTGGTTTCAAGCTCGTCATGTTTGGATTATAGAAACCTTTGCAAATGCCAACGAACTTTGAATATGTTGTTAAGAACTTTTATTCAAATCAAACTGACAGTAGATTTGAATTTAGTCAGCGATTACTTTATATATATTTGTTGACTCTATCTTAACATGCAGTTATGAATCAAATCCACGACTCTCAGGAAATCTCTCTTTCTTTTTTTTTTGAGTAGATTTGCAATGCTAACAGTTGTACGATAACTTCATATTCACAGAGACAACTTTGCAGAGAAATTTCAAGGGGCGCTATGGACCACTGCGACAGAAATCTATTCCTTTCAATTACTTTAACGAGTATCTGACGGTAACCTCTTTCTGAGAGAATTACTTCGCTTAAAATCTTCAAGATACATCTGTTTGCTACTTTCTTTGTTCACTTTTCAGGTGAGGAAGTTTGAAGTTTGGAAGCCCTTATTATCTATGAGCTAATCAGCACTGAATTAAGAAAATTTTTTTCTCAAAGAGCCTTTTCTGTAAAGAACTTTGCTCTAGTAGGTTAAAAAGTCACTGGCATTGAATTTGGATACTTGCGTTTTTTAGAACACATTGTATATTTCATGAAATTTCTCCCTTCAAGGGCACTTAAATATTTATTATTTATTTGTTCCCTTATCTCGTTTGTGAGTTCAATTGTGGTCTCATTCGACTGAGGTTTAGCTTTCTTCATATTCCCTGGAATGAGATTTTTGTTTGAAGTTGCTTTGGCAAGTGATCTATTTGTAATCATTTTCATTAGATAATGCTTTGCCATAAGCCAAACTCAAAAATTATTGTGAATTCTTTTTCTTGCAAATATATTGTATCACATATCACATCCCAAGAAAGATGATTATGAATTGAAATTTTCTATCAATGATAATTGCGCATGCTGATAGAAACATAATAAATAAGTTAACAGAATAAATAGATAGTTAGATAGATATGAAAAAACAAAAAGCAGATAGATTACAATTTTACGTCAAAATGAATACTTTAAATGTGGCAAGAACTGCCCGAACTCATAAACTTGTCAGGCACCACAGGAAAATTTAATAATGATAAGATTAACTATTAGATTTATTAAATCCAACTAAAGGCCTTTTTTCTGAGTATTTTTAGAATTCGAATGAGGCCGAAAGACGTATTGACCATTTATGTTAACATCAGAATAATCCCCGAATTCGCTTGCAATAATGGCTGAATCCTCTGATGTTGTAGGGAGATAAATATCAAAATCTATTGTAGACTCGATTCCGTTGAAATTAAATTTGTTGCGAGATGTTGGAATATCAAAGGGTCCACCAGCTTTCATCGTTTCAGGAGATTCCGCTTGAGAAGCTCCTTTCTTCGCCTGAATGACTTTATTATCTGTGTCATGGTCTTTTATAACAATTGAGGAGGGGAGCAAACAATCAAGCTCTCTATCTGAAGAGAAGACAAAGAGTCATAATTATAAATGAGGAATCAGACCATACCTCGCTCTCGTCTTTGTTTAAAAGTTTATTTTCTTCAGCGCTTCTTCCCTCTTGAGGCTTTGAAAATTTCATACGTTTGGCATTTATGGTATTGGCATTCTTCTTTTTGCGAATTTCTATAGCGAACTGGTCCCTTTTTATCTTCATCAAAGTCTGGCTCTCTGTATCGTACTCAATATTATCAAATTGGAGCATGTCGGTCGCAAGTCGGAAGTTCTTTTCTGAGATTAATATTTGAAATAATTTAGCAGCTCAAATCATCGAGTTATAATAGTGTATGAATCTTACCGGGAAACATTTTGAATGTGAAATAAAATAGACAGTTCTCGCGGCAAAAAATACTTTAAATTCATAATATTCAACTGAGAAGGGCACCGCAACAGATAGAGAAAAATTACTCTGGCTTTTGATTTAAAAGTCAATTTTAAACACAGGGTTTACAGTTCAGCTTGTATTTTCTATATTCTATGAAATTGATTCTGGCTACATTAAATGTTTCCATGAAATAATTTTTTCTGTGCAAGTGTCTTAATCCTGGGTTCTACCAACACAATTACTTCAAAATACAATTGAGCGACAATTGCTCAGGATCTCCAAAACATGGGATTCGGATAGCGACAAATATTGTTATTGATAATATAAATAAAGGTCACCGAGCAGCAATCCAAGTTATGACGAAAGCAACCCTCTCTCTCTTGTGCGGTCAGTAGCAAATTATTATTTTGTTCTTACAAATCTTTATATACGTGTTAATCTTCTTCATATGTAATGTCTTTCAATATATAATACATTATGGAATTCGGACTAATTGATTATATAGACTCTTTTCTTTCGCTTTCATTGTAGGACTTCAAATTATTTTTTAGTTTGTC
>ENA-UOTX01001031-UOTX01001031.1-compost-metagenome-genome-assembly--contig:-NODE-1031-length-23712-cov-5.646753_pt1 | contig 23712 bp, 16 predicted proteins | sample MGYA00238143_ERZ746982 | MGnify/ENA primary metagenome ERZ746982 (study PRJEB28758, sample SAMN06268862) | compost metagenome | isolation source: single cell | place: USA: California, Emeryville, Joint... | reverse complement strand
AAAGAAAGCGAGACTTTGACGCAGAAGATCACTGCTATCGAGCAAGACATCAACCAAATTAACAAAATCATCGAGGAGGGGTGAGGGGTGATAGCATATTTTTGATTTGATATTGAGATGTCATACCGAATAATTTAATCGATTAAGGAAGAAAAATTGCTGAACAGATAGAAATAGATGGTTTCGGTACAATAACTAATTAAATAAAATAGTTGAAATCAGAGACCGACAGAATGGAAAACAAAATGATTCGTTTCAAGCTCGAAAACCCAGAAGATGAACGACGAAAGCAGGCTGAGAAAATGCGGGAAATAAATCCAGATAAAATACCGATCATCTGCGAGAAACATTCTAAGTCGAAACTGGAAAATCTCGATAAAAATAAGTAATTGAATCAGAAATCCGAACTGATGTAGCTAATGGGAATGATTTTTAGATACCTCGTGACAGATAAGTACAAGGTCTACCAATTTATTCATTTGTTGAGAAAAAGAATAAACTTGAAGCAAGAAGAGGCGCTCTATCTTTTTGTAAATGGAAGAACTTTGTTAAAGAGCGGTAAAATAAAACTATTGGTTCATGACTGACGCTGGTTAGATTCAAAAATGTCTGAAGTGTACGACAAGTATAAAGACTCGGACGGTTTTCTGTACATAGAGTTTTGTGAATATAGTTCTTTTGGAAATTAAACACCTGAGATTTTTTCGCGAAAAACGTGTATATACATCATTCAATGAAGTTCTGATGCATTGATTACTCAAATATATACCAAATATACGAGATTATATTTTGAACTCGCGCATAACTTATCGTGTTATCTGGAAAATTGTAGTTTATTATTTTTAACTGATGTTGACGCTTTTTCAAAATGAATCACCCTGGATAAAGAAGACAAATTAGCGATTCTATAATTTACAAATGAATTCTTTCTCATACGTCTTATCTTTTCTTTGATTCTTTCTTCCATTACTCAAATAAAAATTCAATATGGTTTTTTTGCCAATCATTCATCTATTGTTTATTGCTTACGATGTTTCCGTTATTGTAATCGATCTAGCCTAAACCGAATAAGTATGAAACTCCAGATTCGAAATATGAAACGATCCATTAGGAATAGGAAATAAATACGAGAATCTCTTCATCATAGAATCTTCTTTATATATATAAATTCAAAATGCATACAAATGAACATAATTCAGACCTTGGCAGCTTTCCTAAGATCTTTGGATATTAGATAGGCTTTTTCGTCATCGCATACTCCGTATTCAGAGGTTGAAGCCGCAGTAGAGAGATACTGCACCGTAGGAAGAGTCCGGTTCTTGAAGCAATAACTTATGAATCCCCAGGTGATAAAACCAATCAAAGCTCCAAATGTGAGGAATAATCCTGCGTAGTATGCCTTGGGTTCTGTCACATGACTACAAAACGGTGTAGTAACCGAACCAATGTGTAACTGAGGAGCCTTGCAACCGATAAAAAACAACATCAAACCTGCTATAGCACCTGCCGTAAGAGCAAATGCCAAGCACTTGTCAAAGATCCTCTGAATTTCAGAGTGTTCGAAGCACTTATAGGCCATTTCAAAAAGAGAAACAAATTTGTTATTATATAAAAACGTACAGGTTATCGTTTTTTCTATTTGATACAATCAATCTAATTATTGTACACTTGATTCAGGCTAAGCTCTAAGGCAATGGAGCAAACAAATCAAAAAGGAGTGCCTGTTAGTTAGCCTGCTTGATCTTGAAATGAGTGAGAGTATGTGTTTTTGAAAACTGTCTTATCGTTGTTAGCTAATCCAAAGATAATAATTGAGCAATTGTTGATCTTGAAATTAGAGCTTTTCACCCGATCTTGAAAAAGTAAGCGTCAACTGAGGGACAAATTCTCAGATGAACTGGCAAACTAAGACTTGTCTGAGGATACAAAAAGAGGAAGACTTATAATGAACCAACAATAAGTTCAGCAAAGCTTCTCGCTTAGAAAATTCGTTGCTTTTGATATGTTGGAAATCTTAGTGTGTGCCTCTCTACCTAATCTGAAGATTTGAATGCTTGATCACAAACAAGCACCCTTCAGAATTATACTTAAGAATATGAAAGAATTTTTCTTTTTTTAATACCTCTGTACTTCAGGATTAATTTAATTTGCTGTTGGATTTTTAAACAAAGCATCATTAAAGTAAAGTATCTTTCAATGAAAGCTTCAAGTCAGCCTATTACCATCCAGCATTACAAATTTGAACAAAAAAATGAATAATATTCTGAGTACTCTTGTCAAATAAGCCCGATTTCTCATGGAATCGTCTGGTAAAACTTTAATTTCTAATGACTCTGAAGCCTATTACCATTCTTATAAAGGAAAACCGACTGTCGATGAAGATTCGATTATTTTGCAAGAACTTATCAACAACATTGAAACTTTTACCAACAATGAAGAGAATCTGCCTATTCTTAAGATGGTCTTGGTTACAGTCACAAAACAGCCACTGCAAAGTATTACTCCAGAAACTCTCAAACTGTTGATACAACTGGCCATTTGCCTCACTGAGTCATGTGTTACGAGTTCAATTACAAAAAATCAATCTGGCCGTTATCCACAACAAAACGGCATCTCATCGCGACTCAGAATCTTGGCTTGTTCAATCTTTCACAAACTGACCCATATCATCATGGAAGATAAGTTATTTTCCAAGCTCATGGAAATTCATGACCTGGACCATATTAAATCTCAGAGGATACTGATATCTTTAATCGTCAAAGTCACTCTTCATGATCTCGAAATTCAAGCACATCCTCAGCTCGCACATGAATTATGGAATTTCTTGATGTTTCTTCCCAACGTTAGGAATTTCTTCAGGACCGAAGACAACTTTCCTGACGGCTGGATTAACATGAACGAAATGTCCGACGACGAACTGCTCATAATTGCTGATTTAACCCACATTTACTTTAAAGATTACTACAGGCTGGATCCCATGTCCAAGGATCCGAAATATCTTTTCAGAAGAATTAAAAAAGCAGTGTTGGCCGAAAAGCTGCTTTCTGAGCTATGGCCTGAAGGGTTTTATAATTTGATCGAGGGACATCTTAGAGATCTTTTGAACGATTGGAAATTTCTTGAGGCTGAAGGTCTTTCTGCCCTGCAAGAGACGATTAGTCGATTTTCTGAGATTTCAGGAAGCCATAGTGCTCGCGAGCTAAAAGGCATTGTGTTGAAAAATACGATACTTAAATTCATTGTTCAAGGACAGAGTGAGAAAGCTATCTCTGCGTTCATGGATTACTTAGAGGGACCTGATTCGAAGAGCAGCAACATCTTTTTCATATTATCAATCGGGCTTGAGCTCTCCCCTGAGATCGAATTATTCAATCGAGAGATGTTGATAGCAAGCTGCAAAGAATTCTTAACTCAGCAGACTGAGAACCCGAAGGTCACCTTTAAAATATTGGATAGATGTAGACAGATATCATCTTTTCTGGAATTATTTGAGGTAGCCATGAGAGGCTTGAAGGATAAACAGACTATAGAAAACTACTTGGACACGAGTCTCCGGCTGCTTCACCGTAGGATGCAATCAGATGATTTTACTCAAGTTATTTTGCAAAACTTGAATCAAGAATTTGAGAATCTTTTAAAAATCTTGAAGCGGTTAAGCACGATATCACAAAGAAGCAAGGGAGAAGACAAAACACATTATGATTTCAAGTTTGCTCTTGTATTGCTTACAGCCAGACTAAACGAACAGGAAAAGTACAGAGAGTCAATGGAGCTCTCAAAGACGCTATTAGAGTGTTGCTTCTTTAGCAATAGAGAATTAGGCACACTATACTATATCATTATCGACAACCTTATTCTTCTCGGAGAGTATGACCACAAATTGATGCAGTATTACATGCATATGTGCGAGAATAACGTAAGCAAAGCGAATTTTATGCTGACGATGACAGAGCTGAAATTCATAATCCGAGAACGAGCTTCGATCAAAGTTTCGGAAGAAGTACATGTGGATTATGACCAAGAAATCAAACACAATATTAGTGTGCTTATCAGTCAGCTACTAGTCACGCCAAATTTCAATTTGAATTGTATGCTGTCTTATCTGCAGAGAAGTCTCGTGCCAACATGCCAGAGTCAAAATCCAAGTCAAGCCTCGAATGAATTTTCGTTACTGCTGCTTATTCTGAGGATATTACATGACGCGATCAGGAAATCAAAAATGTTTCCCTTTCAGAAGCAAGCGAGCTGTTTAATAACGCTAAATAATTTTCTAGCTTTGCAGCTTTCAAAATATAATAGCCTCCTCTCGCTTGATCAAATAGATGAAAAACAAAAGCAATTGCTAGTTGAGTCGATTGGAAATAAAAGTGTAATTGACCGCTTGAGACTGATTTTTTCGATTTACTGGGATTTCTTGTTCGAGGGATTCTGCTTGAGTTTAGAATATTATCCAGGAATCTGGGAAAGTGAAAATACCGGCAGAGAGCTATTGTGTCCCCGAAGCTTACAGTATGTCGTAAAAATCTACTCAAACTGGGTTGTTCAGCTTGAAAAGCTACAGTTTGAGACAGTTTTGTTGCAAGAGATACTAGTTTATCAAATAAAGGTACGTTTCAAATTTTACTTAATTTTCTAAATGAATAATGTCTATATAGCTGATGACAGTTCGACTCTTCATACAATTCTCGTCAAATGAGCAGGCAGGAAACGTAGTAAATCTCAAGAACTGTGAACTTGGAAAGGCAATGGGATTTCTTATGACTAATTTTGAGAATGTCGATCAAACAGAAATGATGAAATATTATCAGCTTGTTATCCAACTAGCACAGCTGACCGTTGAACTGGTCGAGGCTGGGAAATGCCCTCCATCGGTGCTGAATGAAACGTTTGCTATGCTGCATCGTTTGAAAGACAAACGTCTCACTGAAGACGTTTGGCTACGATATGTTGTCATTGGCTTTAAGGTGATTGCAAATTTCCGTCCTTCTCTGCTAGATTCCTTTGTGAAGGTAAGTTCTCTATAAGTAGCTTCTCAATAAACTATTTTCAAAAATAGCTCGTGTATGCCCATGCTTATTTCAAGCCTTCAATCCTGCTGCTTTTTTGTGGGATAGCTCAGATAGCAAAGCAGCCTCAAGGTAATTATTATCATGAGTAAAGCAAAACCTAGCATAATACTTAGTGAGCACTTCTGTTTGGAGAATCTATTATAAACGAATATTGAAGGATGGCTTATTTGGAGAACTCCCAAGTAATCGCTGGATAATTCAAGCTTAGTGTTTTATCATTAAACTTAGTTGAGGTATATCATGAGGCTTTGGATTATATTACAGAAAAAGAAGAGTTGGTTGATTTATTTCGCGAAATGACGAAGCAATTGTCTTCACTATCTCACGAGAAGGAGATATGTCCAAAGATTGAAACCTCTTTGCTTCTTCTCTCCAAAAGAATCGCTCCTATTTGTGAAGATTTGTATGAAGAGTAAGCTTTTGAGTTGATTTGGAAATAATGTTGGGATAGGGAGGATCAATCATTATCAAAGCGGTTGAAACACGCTGCTGACGATTTATTTGCTCAAAGTCAGAAGTTGCTCATGAAAAGTAATATTAAATAAATTATCAATTAATTTGAATCCATTTAATCCAGCGTCGAATGAAAAATATCAACTGTAATTGATGATAGAAGCTAAAGTATAATAAGAAGCACTCGGTCGATAGTTTATCAATAATGAAGTAGGAAATTCTTTGATTGAAAGATGAATGTTTTGTAAACTCCGAGTGCTAACAATAATAACTTCCTGCATAGATTTAAATTTTGGTACATGTTAACAATATAACGAACGAAGAATCGACTGAGAGACTAACACTTCAACAGCATAGATTTATTTCAACATAGCAATTTGGCTAGCAAATTTTAGAGGTTGATTTGAAGTAATAATTGTTGGAGAGGGATTTTTCAGATGGAGAGACGAGAAGAAACAACTTTCGTCCATTTGTGTTTCAGGCTCCCAAAGATTTTTTCCTTTAATGCCGTTACTTTCTCGCATTTTCAACAAACAATAAACAGGTTCTTGATGAAGGATCATTCGCAGAGTTCACAAATCTAAATTTCACTTATCTTCAGCAATTTGCTTGAAAGATCGAAATTCGATAGTCAACAGTGAATCAATCAGTCTTAAGAAGTTGGCATCCCCTTTTGCTCAAGTTCAATTTTCAATATCTAAGATTTGATTGGGTTTTCACCTTCAATGACTAGAGATTGAAGATGTTGATATTATTTCAAATCATCACAACAACAGATATTTTGAATAGAACCTACCCATCTTGAGATTCTAATATCTATCTCAAACTTTGCGTGGTTTTTAGAATCAACAAGACTATCATACATTGGATTTAATTAACTCTGTGGATTTTTTCGTTATCCAAATAACCTGATCTTTTTTTAAATTAATACTTTTGAATTTAAACGAAAATGAACAACAAAGGTACAACTTCCTTTCATTCCAATTTTCTTATCTTCGAACCCACCTCCAGGTTTTTATGACGCCGAAAACTCTGCGATCGCAGACTTTCCCAGTTTGAATAACAGTATGATGCAACTACCCAAACAATTCACTCCATCTTCACAAGTACCGAATATGATGTATGGACAATATTCAAATTCCTCATACCCAAGGCCGGATTTCTCTAACCCACGTAACTAATCTCACTTTTTCCTGCCGACACCTCATCTTCTTATAGAATATAGTGGCAGCAACCCAACTCAATCGGTTTCACAATCGACAAGCGGTCTGCAAGCCAATCCTTTCGGCCCTTTGCCTCCTAATAATTATATGATGGGCCCTGAGATGTTTAACAGCATGATGCAATTTTACAATCCTCAATTGCTGGCTCTTCAGCAGCAGCTCATTAGAGGCATTGAGAACCCATTACAACCCTTGTCAACCAACATCCCCTCTTACAACCCCACCGCTACCGAGACAAAGCAATTCACTGCACCCACGACTAGTAAAAAGCCACTCATTACACGGATATTCTAACTTCGCTTTTAACTCACCTAGGAAGCGGTTCGAATCCATGGAATGTAGCTCATTTCGAGGAGGCGTTCAGTCAGAATGTGAATAATTTAAAGAATTTTTACGAAGCTTATGCTCAAAATATCCCTGGGTTCAATCCTCCAACAGCCGCTTGGGATAAGCTTGAAACAGACCCAATCAAAAACTTAACCCAAATGACCCAAGGATCACAGTCCTCGAGACTACTGGAGAGTCGATCCAAGCCAAATACTCAATTTGAGCACAACGAGCTTGACATGTCTCTTCCGGCGAGGAGTGAGCTGGTTCAAAGAGACCTACAAAACAATTTCTCGGCGTACTCACAGCATCGCAAAGAAAATCGACCTCCTGACTCCGAGTTCATGGATTTCGAAAGAAAATATTTAGGAGGAGGAGGTGATAGCAGAATCGCCGGCACTCGCCAGGGCTACCAAAGACAAGACTTTGATTCATTGTTGAAAGGAGATAATGATCATAGTGTTGTTGCTGACCAGAAAATAGAACGGTCACTATTTCCAGATAGCAATAAAAAATCTGAAAATGATTTTCTATTTGGAAGGGGTGCGCAATTCACCGAAGCCGAGAAAACTAAAGAAAATGCTTCAAATCGTCCAACAGCACCTTCACAAAAGCAAGGACTAATGGAAAAGAGACAAGATTTTGCGAATACTCTGGATGACGTTCCAATCAAAGCGTCTGGTCAGTATAATTACAAGAACTTTGATGAGCAACCAATAAAATCGTCAGGTCAATACAAGAACTTTGACGATCAGCCAATCAAGTCTAAATTTATCGAGAAACAGAAGACGGAGGAGATAGATGAAGATTATTCAGATCCCTATAGAAGAGACAGCAACACTGAAGCGGCAGAGCTCTATGCTCGCAAAAACAGCTTTGATGAAGTGCCTATCAACGGGAAACCAACAAAGCGATTTGAAGAACTTCTTGAAGAACAACTTAGAAATGACCCTTCTGCCATGCCTCAAAGAAGACCTATGAGCACGGGAAATACTAAAAAAACTTTCTTGAAGAGAGGAACGAGACAGTTTTTGTCAAGCGCAGCTGCGAGAATACAGAAGAAGGAAGCCCAATCCAAAACTCAAGACAGCGATGATGATGAACCGTCACCAAAAAACACGAATTATAACGCGAAAAAGACTAATTTTGGCGCTGGAGGAAGCAGACCACCACAGTTCAAAGAAAAAGAAAAGGAGAGGAACTACCATCAAAACAGATTCCAAGACGAGAGTGACGTCGTCGCTCCCCAAGTCGACCGAAAGCCCCATAAGTTTTTAGCGAAAGGTGAAGGCGTTGGAGGCGGAAAAGGAAATATCGGGCAATCTCAGCCAAAATTGGCAGGTACCAAGAAGACCGGGCAAGATTGGAAGTCAACTGAAGAAGAGTATGGAGATGAGAGGAAAAACGTTCACAAGGCAACGAACAAGAAGAGGAACAAGGCCCAATCCACTGATTTTAGAAATCAGAAGAAAGACGCGTATACTAACGATGAGGATGATGAAGAGCAAGACTCGTTTGACAGGGCATACAACCATGAGAAATACCTTCTTAGTAGTGAGAAGAAAGGACCTTTTGGTCACGAGTTTGGGAGATCTGACCAAGGATTCACCAGCGGCTACGATAGAAATCCTTTTGCAAACAAATATCGCGACAATGACAGCGATGATGATGAAGATCAGGGCTTTTCCCAACAGAATGGTGGAGCATCAAAATATTTCAATATGGAGAAGGGAAAAAGTCCGAAGGCTGGAAAACAGAAAAAGCAAGATAAGCATGGTGATGTTCCTTTCGGAAAACAGAGTGAAGAAGACTTGCAAAAGATAGTCAACGAGAAAATTGAAGCATTGAATTCAGAAATCGCTAAGTTCAAGCTTGAGAATGAGAGAGTGAAGAAGATACGCCAGAAACATGAGGATATGCTCAAGGATCTTAACAACCAAATTGAAGAGTTCCAAAAGAGCAAAGAGCAAGAAGAAAAGGAATTTAAAGCTTGGAAAGAAGAGGAAATCAAAAAGATAAGGGAAGAAAAGAAAGCAGCTGCGAAAATTGCGCAGGTGGCTGGAAACGTGCCAAATCGAAAGGAACGCGATGAAATTGAGGCGTTGAAAGAGCAGCTCGCGAAATGCCAGGAGGAAATGAAGAACCGAGATCAAAGAAATAAATTAATCATTGAGAGACAAAAAAAGCAAATCGAAGAGCTTCTCGCGAAGAATGCAGAGCTCCAACCTGAAAATAAATTTGCTGATCAGGCGAAGTCCAGCAATACACAGTTTGCTGTTGGAGGCAAGCAAGCAGCCCCATCAAATAGCAGTTATGCTACGAAGAATTATCAACAACAGCAGGCGGGGAACAGTCAAGACCTTCGACAACAAAAAACTCCTAGATCAAATCAGTATAATGGACGATTAAATTCTGAAGCAATTACTGAGGAAAATTCTTTTAACGATGACGATGAAACCTCGAATCAAGGCTACGGATCTTATGATCCATTCAACAGAAAGCCAAAAGAGGAAACTGATGAATACGATGATAGGATGAATTTCAATGCAGGTGCTAAAGGAAAACAGATCCAGCAAGCGAAAAATATGAATTCGAGTTTTTCAGGAGAGCCAAGAGCCAATCAAGGAGGGAACGGCGAAAGGTCTTATAGCGAGCAGCTAGATACTTCTTACACTGATAATAAACTATCGACCTATCATGACATGAAGTAAATATTTCATTGAGAGATCCCATGTTTTACTAATTTCTCGTAATAGAGGAAGACAAAGTCCAATCGGAAATACTTCAGCAAGATCATTTGACAAGAATCCTTCTATGAGTCACGAAGGAATGCAACAACAAGGAAAACCAATGGTTTTGAATAGGCAATTCGGAGAGCACGATCATAAGTATACCTCTAATTTCTATTTCAAAAGAGCGATGAGCAGTGCCAGTACAATTTTTTCTCTTAGCCTATATTAATATTCTTGCCTCTCATATAGATCAACAAGCCAAGGTTATCAGTCAGACAGTTTCCAATGATGGCAAAATGCAGAGGGTTTTCGATAACGGCAAAAAAGAAATTCTTTTCAGCAATGGTGTCAAAAGAGAAGTAATATATGCAATTCTCAACTGTTTTTACATTTGTTTCTGTTTAATTAGGTCTATTCTGATGGTTACACAATAGTCCATTTCTCAAATAACGACATCAAGCAGGTACTTCTATCCTCTTCAACAACTATGTTAATTATTATGCTTTTGTAAAAAGACCTTCCCTGATGGTACAATGGTCTATTACTTCGCCGAAGCTGACACTACACAAACGACATTAACTTCAGGAGTGCAAGTATAAAATAAGGTTCTTATCAGTCGGTTAACTCAACAATTTTCAAAATAAGATCTACAGATTTGCGAATAATCAGATAGAATTCCATAACCCAGATGGCACAAAAGAAATATAGTAAGTCCTTGAGGGCTATTCAAAAGTTTGATGAAATTACTTTGTGTTTAGTTTTGCTGATGGAACGAAAAAACTTGTACAAGCAAATGGTGAAGAGTTCACTATTTTTACAGATGGTACTACTCAAAAATTGATGCCTGACAAGGTGAAATACGTTGAATATACAAACGGACAGAAGGTACTTTATCAACTTGTGAGACTCTTCTGATGAATGTTGTAGGACGTTATCTATCCTGATGGTAGCAGGGTTAGAACCTTCCCAGATGGGAAAGTTAGAAAATTCCCTCCAGGAAGTGATGTTTAAATCGCATACTTCCTGTAAGGTGTCTTCATAGCAATTCTGCAAGTAGGCAATCAAGTCTTGATCTCCATAAAAAAACATAACATCAATGTTTATTTTCCAATGGATTACTTTTTAATTTGTTGTATGTATGCATCATGTAAAAATGAGAATTTGAAAGATAATTTCAAAACAAAGCTATCTATTATCAACAAAAAAAAAACCATTGTCTATCGGCATTAGGTCGAGTATTTTTCATGGTGGCTCAATTTTGAAGTTTAAGCCTAGAATTCGAGAGAAACGACTTTCCATTCACGAGTATCTTTCTGTTGGTTATGAAAAAGAGCAGTGATAAATTCTTGTTAATAATTATCGTAACTACCAATAATTCAAATCAACATTGCTTTTAGAGTCAAAAACAAAACAATATATTTTCAATTTAAGAAAAATTATCCCACCACATTTCTTCTTATATGAACGAGGAAGAGCATTCCCCTGAGAAGCAAAGAGAAAACATGGAATTCAATTCGAATGAGCTTCAAGGTAAGTTAGCTATCCTATAATCTTTGCTCTGAACTGTTTCTTGCTTGTGAAGAGGACAATGCTGGAGAAGTCAGCCATAACCAAAGAAAAGCAAGCATACATCATCTGAAAAATTTAGGGGCCAGCCAGCCAGCTGAAAAGGAAAAAAGGATACAAAGGAACTCTCGAAAAATTCTGAAAAGCGGAAAAGGAAAAAACTTCTTGAAGACATTTCTCCATAACAATAAAAAATTCTGGCTGTGGACTCCAACAGTGGAAAGAAAAGCCCCTTTTCTATTACAAGATATTTCTCATCTTGACAGAAATGTTCAAACAAAACAGACTCTAGATAAGGGGATTGAACTAACAGACTCTAGTATGAAGACCCCAATGCCTCACATCGAGCAGGAGGTAGCTGAACTTAATAGCAGTCTTCCCGAAAAAAATTTTTCAGATAATCATACGCTGACTCCTAAGATCGACACTACAAAAAAAATCTATGAAACCTCCGACGAACTCCTTCAGAAACAATCCAAATTTCAGGATACTTGCTTTCAAACCGTGCAGAGGGAAATCCTAGAAGATTTTCTTCCAGAGGAGCAAAACACAACTCAGCATGGCATTAACATTCCACTACTGTAAACCCATATGCACTACTCCTAATCTTCTTGATCGGAGTTATTCTGACGATTGTTTTGGTCTTTAATTTGTCTACGAGAGTTGTCCTTAAAGAATTTTTCCTTATTTTCCTTTCATAATCTCACTTTCGTAGTCCAAGAAGATCTCCAAGAATTCTCAGTACTGCACACTCAATCAGAAAACCCCTTATCAAAATTAGCAAAACAAGGAAACTTGAAAAGAAAGAACTTGTGTTCATCGAGAATATAAGAGATCCTCCAGAACGAGATTCAGAATACTTGCATGGAAAAGAAGCTATTCAAGAAATGATATCACCTTCACGAGATTTCAAACACAGTGATACCACTCTTGCCAATGTAGACGAGAGGAAAAAAGAGTCCCTAATTCCCAAAAAACGAAAGCGGAGAAGAAGACGCCTAAAACTAACAAAAACTAAGAAGAAAACCACAAGAGCCGTTGAAGAATCTACCTGGGTCATTGACGTCACCAATCCTGCCATCCCTGTTTCAGAGGCAGCAGAGTTATTTTACCTCATTTTCGATCCTGTCCTGATAGAACACCTCTCAGTGCTCATAAATTCTCAGAAAAATCGTCCCAAACATATTTTACATCGCCAGAAATGGGTAGACATCAATGATGTTGAAATTAAGAGGTTTGTTGGTTTACTCTTTTTCATGGGAATAGAAAGAAAATCGGCAATCAGAGACTATTGGATAGTTGACGAAGAAGCTTACAACGTCCCTAGTTTGGGAAAACTAATGTCAAAGGAGAGATTTGATCAAATCTTCAGCTGTTTCCAGGGCAAAGCCCGACAAAAAGTGACTCCAAAGGATTTAGAACATCTAAAAGTCGCAGGGGAAATGATCCTTAAAAATTCAAGGGCAAATTACACCAATTCGAAATCAATCTCAATTAACTATTCTCACACGCCGTTTCAGAGTTCCCGAAAGCTGATTCATGTATCAAAATCAACCAATCGACTCAAGGTAGTTCTAGCTGTGGAACCTGCGACTGGTTTTGTTTTGAACTGTGAATTTTTGTTTGCAAATGAGGGTCAAAAAATTCCAAATGAAACCATTCTTCATCTACTCTCTCCCTTCAAAGAGAGTGGATTTTCGGTGTGCATGGATTCAGATTTCACTTCCAATGAGTTATTCCTTTCCCTATTGAAGCAAGGTATCAAGGCCTGCGGAAGGATACCTCTCGGCGAAGTCCAAATTCCAGAATCACTACGAGCTGAGATAGAGGCTCTTCCCAACGTAGCTTGCAAGCAATATGTCTTCTGCGATCAGACTCTTGGAATTTGGAGAGATGGTAATGAAACACTTTGCATCCTATCGACCTGTCATTGCCCTCAAATGACCGAAGCAGGAAAAATCCCAGACCAAAACCAAATGATTGAAGAAACGACTTCTCTTCCAGCGGAGGCAAAAACCTTAACTCTGAAGGAGATGGTAGCAGATTTCAGTGCGAACATTGGAGGAGTCAGTGAAGTTGATAAAAGAATGTCTCAATACTCGAGCCATCAGCTCTTTGGAGGCTCTGAGTCTCCTGTAAGTATTTTCTATTCCTTTCTTGAGATTGCTATGGTTAATAGCTATCTTATTCATGTCAAAAGACGTGAGTTTCTGAATGAGAAACCATTGGATCATCGAAGTTTTCGAGTAGAAGTAATCCAAGCCTTGTTTGGGAACACTCCACTATCGTCTCTTCTGGTTAATGAGATTAAAAACTCAAAAGAATGCAATGAATTGGGGAAGGTGCAGAAGATAAGTAATTTGAGTGGCTGCTTCTTGGTGATTTCAAAAAAAGCGAGTGTTTGTAAGATTTGCAGTCCGCAACCTGCAGTCAAAAAGGTTAGAACTTCTTACAAGTGCCAGACATGTGAAATTGCAGTCTGTGTTGTTGGATGTTATGATAAGCATCGCAGGACAGCAGAACGAAAGTTCCAATATCAATGAACGAATGGAGTCAGTACTCGAGTATTTCTTTTGTTTAAGAGACTCTGAATGTCATTAATTCGCTTGTAAACATTATTTTTTCAGAGTTTAGTTCAGATAATAATCGCAATATTAAGTTAATTAATATAATCATTATAGTCGAGAGTAGTAGATCTTTATGTGTGTGTATAATTGGACTCGACTTGTAAGTTCAAAGTACAAACAAAATAAGAGATTACCAGCAGTCAGACGATTTTTACTAATTAAGATTAGATTATTTTCATTTCAGAAAATAGGTTATATCGGTTAATTTCAAAAATTTTCTACTTCACTATAAGGATTAATTTTTCATGGAATAAAACTAAATATTGTTGTATCTGAGAACCTGTGAGCTAAAGAAGTTTGTTAGCTCAGTAAGATCAAAGTCGTTTGTAGAACTCTATTTCTGAAAAGGCCTTTACTTCATTCTATTTCGATCGATCCCAAATAGATATAGATGAATTTTTTCGTGTCTCGAATAGCTTAATAATTTTCAGTTAATCCAACAGAGCGATTTCGCTTAACGAATCATTGCGAATTTTGGGAAAGAACATCTTTTACTATTCAAACCACCTTGTTAAACTTACTTCTCCAATATATATTCCTGCTTTTCAATAAAGAATCTTACTCTTTTTTCCTCTACAAATTCAGCCATAATGCAATTTTCACTTCCTATTGACCCTAGCCTAATTCCTTTGGTTTCTCTGCCAGGGTTTCTTTTTATTTTTTGAATTTTGAAAATTATCTTTAAAAAAATATTTCCTACTGAAAGAAATATACCAGAATTACATAAATTTGACGTATAAAAACTAATATGAGACCAGCAAGCTTTGCTATCAAGTCGACTTATGAGACCAACTTTGCTCCTTTAGTCCAAGATAAGTTCAATGAGAGCCCAGAAGCAACAGGTACTCATTTCTTCCCACTCCAAATAATTACCCAACGCTTCGAAAGCTTCGATCGAGGATCCAATCGTTGACTATACCTTACGTTGCATCAAAGGTCTCTTCAGAGGACGATTTTTCTATTTGAATCTGACACCTGAGGGAGAAGTTTTCGGCAGTGACCAATCAGAAAACCTCACGATGTACATCGAGAACTCGAATCTTTCACCAATTCACGCAGAGATCACATATGACTACACAACGAAAAAATACCAGCTCGTTGATATGAACAGCAAGACAGGTAGCATGATCTCATTTGCGTTTTATAATTCTGGACCCAAAAAAAAGGAACTTGGATTGCTTTCAGCAGCGAATATCCCTTGGGTATCTCGGATGACATGGAAATTAGGATTGCTGATGTTATCTACAAATTTAAGTATTTGGGTAATCATGTCCACTGTGAGCGCCGCTAATCCAATCAAAAAAGATGTCGAGAATGATATTACAGACTGGCTGGAGAGACTAAAGATCGATAATGTGACTTCAAAATTAAAAGAGTTTGGGGTCACCCAGCTTCAACACCTTTCTAAGCTCAATGAAGAGAAAATTGACTCAGTAAATACAAATTTCGAAGGAAATTGATAGCCATCATTCTGTATGATTAGCTTGGACTGAACGAATATCAAAAAAGCAGCTTGCAACAAGCAATCAACGATTTGAATTTGGACTATCCAGAAAAGAATGGTGAGTGCTGTTTGTTGATAAAACAAAAAAATAATGTTGAATTTCTTGAATAGGATATGTGAAGCAGAAGATCAAACTGTTTGTTATAAAGAAATTTGATAAAGAAGGAGTTTTGGTCAACGTCGAACCTGATAGTCCAGATTACAAAGAGAAAATTGTAAATTTTTTTTACTTGGAATAATGGAAGTATCAAATAATTCTCGCAGGTTGGATGGCAAGGTGCTGTCCTGGGAAATAAAACCATGAGCTGCGATTTCCAAATCGCTGCAGGAGCAGACTTATTCGAGCTTTATATTAAATTCCAATATGGGCATTATTGGTTGATTGGGCCTCCTTTTATCCAAAGAGTCGAAGTTTTTTACCGGTTGAAAAAGGGAGACAAATACATTTTGCAACCTGATAACATAATCGAAATGGGAGATATTCAATTTGTTGTGCAGAGGTAATTTATGATCATAATGGCTCATTAGCTAATGATTTTGGAGGTTCAATACTGGTGCGTACGAAGATAAAGGGACAAGACACAGTATGGAGGATTGCTCAGTCATTAAGCATGATATTGGTGTGAGTGAGTTAATGAACGTCAGTTTCTATGCAGTTTACGACGGGTTTGAAATTTATCGAAGCTTTCGTTATCTGACAACAAACTTAGGCACGGTGGAAGTGAATGTGTGACGTACATCGCACAGCAACTCATCTACAATCTCAGAACTGCAATTCTTAAAGGAGAACCGTTTGAAGAATGCACGAATTTCTATCGATACATCCATGATAGGCTATTGGAAGTAATCCTCAGAGAAGAAGGCGGAGATAGCTTACATTTATGTAATTAGGCTTTCAACATCACAGATGCGAACTATTTCAATGAGTTTGAGCCGTTCTATTCATTGAATTGCGGTTCCACAGCATGCGTTGTGATTATTGCAGGTGACAGAATCATCAGTGCCAATATTGGAGATTCAAGAGCTATTCTCTGCAGGTGGTTTATCTTCTTGGAGTTTGTGGATATATTATTTTCAATTATTATCTATAGAAATGGAGAAGCTCTCAACTTGACTAGAGATCATAAGCCTGACACGCCAGATGAGCTTGCGAGAATTAAAAATGCTGGTGGATTTGTTGCGACAAGAAGACTTTTGGGTAAACTCGCCGTCTCACGTTCATTTGGAGACTTCGGTTATAAGGTAGTTTCTTCTTTTCTGCTTCTCATTTGGGCCTAAAACATTCTGTTTTATAGCGAGTGGGTGGCTCTGACATCTTCAAATCCATTCAGGGAGAAGGCGATCTTGTCTTGAGTGTCCCAGAGGTATAGATTATTTCAATTTTAAGTGAAAAGACTTATCAAAATATTATTATCATTAGATCAGAGAAACCAGAATAAACTACCTTACTGATGAATTCATCTTGTTGGGTTGTGATGGTCTGTATGACGTCTTTACTAGCATGGAATGTGTTACCTTTGTTCGGGAGAAGCTGGGTCAGATGCCAATTGGAGAGCAAGTAAACCATTGACAATTCAACTCTTTTGCTCAAAATATTACCGCCTAGGATCCTCAAGCTGTTGCAGGTGAACTCGTGAGAACTGCAATCAAAAATTCGACCTTATCACATAAACATTCAGACAATGTGAGCGTTATCATCGTCTGCTTGACGAGAGGAATTACAACATCATTTGATCAGACGATCATCAAGAAATAGATCGGAATTGTTTTATTTATTTCGTTGCATAAGATCTTGTAAGAACTATTTCGCAATCTAGAATTTCGAACGCATTGTATTTTGTCTTATGAATGGAGGATTTCCAAAAAAAAATAATATTTGCTATTATTACATGAAAAATTATTACAGCTACAAGGAAGAGAAGATTTTATAATGAATATTTACCAGTGATAACCTAATAACAAGATAAGCTGCAGACCTTTCAATAATCAAAGTTCATTTTCCCCATATAAATGGAATGAATTTTCGACGTTCAAAGCAGTCCATTTGAACTTATTTCGAAAATGATAAGTAGTTTGAACTGTAGCATCGTGCATCAAAACGAAAAGAGAAAAATTTTACTTATAGTTTCATCATTCGGATGCGATTTTTCAGAGTGTATGTGTTTGAGGGTTTAACTTTAAAAGAAGTTTTATTTATTCGGAATGAACTCTGAAGTAAACTTCCTTTCCTTTTTTCCAATGTATTTATCAATCTCTCCAATTCCCAGGGCCATCTGGTTAACCTTTCTGCCTTTTTCATCGGTGGTAACGATTCCACCGTGCTCAAAACCAAGAATCCTGAATACACTGTCAGGTAAATCAAATCATGCAAGTGTTTCTCACTAAATATTTCAAGACGTGATTTTCGACTGCTGAGGGCTAAAGTCATTAATATTTTGCGAGAGCATTTCGTTCCAAATCCATCTGTGAAAAAGTCTCGCTCTCCAACTTTTACAATGAAAAGGTAATCCTCAAGATTTACTTTAAATTACCATTTCCATCTCAGGGATACATCGCCTCAGGATAAAACGAATTATGCCAAACACAAAGAGTTGTAAATGCATTATAGTAGCTAAAGGTTGATCCTCTTTTTCGACTTATTTCCTCAGAATGAAGCCGAAGAAGGACACTTTCAAAGTTATTCAAGCTATTGAAGATAGTTTTCGCCGTGTTAGGAATCTTGAGCTTCGGGACGTTACTTTTGACTACAGCAACAGCAGCAAAATTTTACCAAAATACTATGACATGCATTATTCTCCTACAATCGCAAATATCAAATTTCCAGAGAGAAAATCGAACCATACCCCTTCAACGAGCTCATTCGATAAACCTTTTCCGACTGTCGATTTGCTTTGCAAATACTTGCACCCTGTGGAATTAGAGCTTGTAACCTCTCTATTTATATTGAGCAGCATATCTCATTGAAACATACTGCTTCAGGTATGCCGAGACCCAATTTATTTTCTTGGAGTTGAGGCCTTTCAAAGGGATCCTAACGTTGCCAACGAAAAGAAGTGGAGCAAGAAAGGTAGGCTAAAGAGCCCGGACTGGTAATTTGAGAATATCGAATGTGATTGGTCAACTATTTCCATTAGGGAGGAAGGCGAAGAAGAAGAAAGCCATGATGAAGACAGAAAATATAGAAAAAATCACTCTGGGGACTTGCATTCGCAGTTCTTAAAGGGCCTTTCTTTCTTGGAAGAGGGGTCAAAGCTCTCCAACATAGGGAGAAGAAGCGCAGATAGAAGTGATCGTGAGGAACCAACTCTAAAAAAGCAGGAGGTAATCGTTTTTTGGAGTGTCTGGTTGGAGCTAAAACGTTTTGTCTAGTTAATAAATGAACGAAAGGTAGCAATAAAGCAGAAATTGAAAAGAGACATTGAGAGATTTAAAGAGAGAAGAAATCAAGAAGAAACTCAAATTGTAACAATTCCGACGCGTTATGGGAAGTTGATATAATAATTGCTCAAACAGGAAGAGAAACTTCGAACTATCAAGTCGAGGATGGAGGATAAGATGAAGCGCGCTGAGGAGATTCGAAAGAGTGTTGAAGAAAGTGTAAAAGAGAAAATTTATGCTTCTCAGCAAAAGGAAGATGTTGCTAACGTTCGACTACAAGAAGCCAGGTATTCTGAGTTTTTTTCAACCGATGATAGACCGATAAATCTCAGAAAGAAAATGTTTCTGGAGGAGGATATCAAAGCAACGAATTATCAGATAAGGATGAATTTGATAAACAATCTTTCAAGGAAAAATCGTGATAAGGGTACTTAGTTACATTGAGATTGTACTGACTGACACAAAATAAATGCTGGATTTAGTCAAGCTTGAAAAAATAGAGAAAGCTGCGAAACTTCGGACTTTCAGCAATAGAAGAGATACGATTGATCCAATATACGTCGATGAAAAAGTAAGCTCAGAGGGAGAAAACTAAGAAGAAACTACTTATTTTTTTGAAAAACTAAAACTTTGAAAATTGTGTTATCTTTTATTTGTACAAGATAATAGTTCCAGGGTGGCTTGCATCTCAATCAGAATTCCTAATTAAGAGGAAGGAGATCAAAAGGCTTTGGAAAATAAGATTTTTAAGTTCAGAGAAATTATAGATAATAGCGATAAAAATGAAAATTTTTCAAGACCCATCAACATTCATTCAAAAGACACTAAAAATTAAGTTGTTTCTGAACATTTCTGTCTTCTTTCTGTTCTATGGGAGTTTTTGACTCTTTCTATGAACTGAATTTAAGCATTACCTAAATAGTACATACCAAACACGTTGTTTGAGATTAAATAGTGTCTAAACTAAGTTATTCACTCGTTATTGGGCAAAATAGCAGAAAGGTCCCGAGAAGTAATTGTTTCGCAGAGGAATTACTGAATCTTTTTCAAATTTACGCGAGAAGCATAGAGATTCCAACAACAAAAAAGACTTTCTTCATCATTCAGCAAAGGTCCTGTAATAGGCTCTTCCGAATCCTTCCACTTCATCAAATCAAATCGAAAATAATTGAAGTGATATATATATCTATCTATATTATCTTTTTGAGTTTCGAATGAGAAATTCTGTAACCAATTGAATAAACCTCATCAACTTCCACTTTAAGCTCTCCTAATACACTATACACACGATTGAATGATGGTAAATAATAGAAGCAGCCCCCTCTCCTAGAAAAACTATCAACAAACTCAGAAAACGACAATTTCTTTCCATAAACGAAACATCTAAAGCTCTCAGAGCATAAAGTTGACGAACAAATCCGGAGTTTAATTAATGATTTTATCATATTACGTCATGTTGACCTTACCAATAAAATATCGTGTCTAATAAACAAAATACCTCCGTCTAATAAAGAAAATACCCCCTTATTAATCCCGGAAGTTCTTCAAAGCTACAGCATTCATAGAGTTCCTCTAATCACGAGTTTATAATTTACATTCTCAAGTTTGCTCACCAACCATTTTCGAAATCACGTACAAATTCTGATATCATCATGGAACATGGAGACTGGGTTTTAACTGAAGCGCTAGAGCTTTTAAAGTCAGAAATCAATAAAGATAGCATCAGATGCTCAAAATGCAATGATTCAATAAAATTAGGTCTTACATTCGTCGTATTCTCCAATTTTTCAACACCTACAACCATTGTTGGCTCTTCAAAATCACCCGAAAAATTATAAATCTGAATTCCATCAAAGCCTCCCATCAATATTTGCATTCACTGGAATCAATACCCAACGTATTTCCTTTACCCTTAGCAGGCTTTCCCTCCTCTGCTTAAATTTTTCGAGCTTAATAATCTTGAGTCCCGCGATTAAAATGTTCTCCTAATTAATTCCAAACTTCGAACACGGATTAATTCCTGATCCAAACTTCTTCCAGTCTAAGGAAGGTTGACAGCTTTCTGAGAAAGTAAAGATGATGTGTTGGCTAACCAAAAAAAAAAAGAAAAGAGGAATATATAGAGCTTCCTGCTGTAAACCTCTTAATTCAACACTCAGCTCTAGTCTTTATTACGATAGCAACTTATTATAATCTCTTCAGAATGAAGTTAATAAAATTTAAATGAAGTCTGCTGATGGATTCCCATAACGATTTGTATTTTATAGACTCAAAAGGTGACACTCATAGTTGAAGAGGCAGAGCTGAAACGTTGTGTTTTCAAGATTCTATCTAAATGTATTGTGAATTGTTATACATCTATTGAGTACCAAAATATTTCATAACTTTGGCTGCTGAAGCTAAGTAGCAGCCTAGTAAACTTTAATCGTTAAATTCTTAGGTAGTTGTTTACAAGCAACGGAAGACGTAGTGTTTCTTCTTTCTGAGCACGATTTTTACCAGTATCAGAATCTAAATCGCAATTCATAATGTGTAAATACAATGTGAAAAGCAAAAAAGGTTCACCTGAACTAACAACATTAGGAACATAATAGATATCCTAAAGATTGAAGTTTTCCATGGTTAAGTCGCCCAGACACTACTATCCTCCTCATTGAACTCATTTTATACTGCTCACAGGGAGTTTACCTGACGCTCAAAGTAAAAACTCCTCTGTTCCAAAGTTTGAAAACCTATTTTACACATAATCCCAACAATTTTCGCTTTTAGGTTCAGTTTTGTCAGTGCTCGCAGAGTTTAGTTTATTTAGGCTATAGCTACTAATTGATGTAACATGTGCTAGTCGATGTTGAGAGATCGCAGCATATACCAGTATTAAATTGATAAAATCTTAGAGGAAAAAAATAAAATTATTAATGGGTTTTATATTTGACCAGCGCTTCCGAAAACTAAAACCCAAATTTGTTATAACACTCAGAGAACTCCCCTTACAAGCCATGCAATTCACCATGACTTGCATATCAAGCTCTGCGTTCATTAATATCACATTAGTACTAGCAAAAGATTTTAAAAGAAAAATTTATAAATTTTTTAATTTTTTAAATGTTCTTGAGGAAATTCGGGACGATTCTTAATTATTTCGAACTACCAACAAATTATAATAATCAAACTTAGACACTTAGAATCTGGATTTCAAAAAATGAAAATCATTTTTCTTGTACTTGCTCTCTTTATGATATCTCACTTGCCAGTCGTCACGGCAATGGAGTCCATTGTTGCCTGCATTGAGGACTCTGACTGTACCAGAAGGTACGTTGGGTGCTCTTCGAATGGTTTCTGTCTATATCCATCCTGTACAACCCTTGAAGATTGCGCAGAGTATGATTGGAAACTTTGTAGTAGTGGTTATTGCCATGATTGTTTAACCAATGCTGATTGCACATCACCAGAAGCTCCTTTCTGTTGGACAGAACGAGCTCTTTGTATAGCCTGTTTATCAAATGCTGAATGCAGAGTACTTGACGGCGGATTGCATCCTATTTGCAGTAAAAAAGGTAAATGCGTTCAATGTGAGACACAAAACGATTGTCTAGAGCCAGCAAAACCGAACTGTGCTCTTTCAGCGAATGAATGCACAAACTGCACTTCAGATGCCCACTGCAATCACTTTCCCACTTTGCCCCATTGTGACTCATCTATCGGCGAATGCTTTGCTTGCGTTACTTCTTCCCATTGCTCAGCAGACCCTCTGTTATCTAGATGTAATATTACGGTCCATGAATGCGCTGTGTGTGAATCGAACAATGATTGTACACACTTCTCAAGCATGTCCAGAACCAAATGCAAAGCCGAATATGGCTGCGTGGAGTGTTTGGAAAATGCGGATTGTAGCAAGACTGAAGCTGCTTCATATTGCGATTTGTCGACAAATACTTGCAAGCTTTGTAATGCTGACTCCGATTGTGATCACTTCGCACCAGATAAACCCTACTGCGTACCTACCGTAGGCGTTGGTTGCTCAAAATGCGGCGACAACTCTCACTGCGACTACACAAAAGCAGTCTGTAGCTCAAGTACATATACCTGTGAAGCTTGCTCAGAGGACACTGATTGCGATCTTTACGCAGATATAAACCGTCCAAGGTGCTTTTCTGGTGTCTGCAAACAATGTGCTACTGCTACAGACTGCGATCCCACAACTCCAATCTGCAATGCACAGGGATTTTGTCAACCATGCACTTCAGACTCTCAATGCTTGAGCTCAGCCTGGGGCCTCCCAAAATGCTCAAACGGTCAATGCTATGCATGTCTAACCTCTGTAGATGATTGTACAACAGTGGCTGCTTCTTTCTGTGACACTTCTTCAACTTTTCATGAATGTAAAATGTGCACTCAAGAGAGCGAGTGCTCTCATCTATCGGCAACCCTTCATTGCAAAGTTGGTACAGGATGCGTTACTTGCAATTCTCATGCCGAGTGCACTTACACCTTGCCAGTTTGCAGCGACTCGACTAATAAATGCGTTGGATGCACTATAGATTCTGATTGCTCTTTATATACACCTCAGCTAAGAACCCGTTGCTTTTCTTCTCAATGCAAACAGTGCGAGGCCGATTCTGATTGTGCTAATCCAACTCCTATCTGTAATACAGCAACAGGGTTATGCAGAGCCTGCAACAATAATCTAGATTGCTTGAATTCAGGGTGGAATCTCCCAGTCTGTTCGGGAGGCTCGTGCTATGAATGCGTGAACAGTGTCACGGACTGCCTAACTCCTGAAAATTCACTATGCACTTCTAATACATGCCAAATATGTTAGGTGCATGACGATTG
>ENA-UOTX01001029-UOTX01001029.1-compost-metagenome-genome-assembly--contig:-NODE-1029-length-23738-cov-6.569164_pt1 | contig 23738 bp, 17 predicted proteins | sample MGYA00238143_ERZ746982 | MGnify/ENA primary metagenome ERZ746982 (study PRJEB28758, sample SAMN06268862) | compost metagenome | isolation source: single cell | place: USA: California, Emeryville, Joint... | reverse complement strand
CCGCCGCTTGAACTTCTACGAGGAAGTTATCTCGATTCTCGGTGGTGTCGTTAATGAGTTTACTCCAGGAGGAAGATTCCCAGTGTATTTATTCGGTGATGATAAGACCCGTGATCGTAGCGTTAGACCGCTCTATACGAATAAGGCGGGCACAAGCGATGAGTGTCAAGGCATAGAGCACGTGCTTGCGGAATATAGAAAAAAAATCGTGAGAGTAGGCTTGTCGGGTCCGACTTCATTCAAGCCCCTGATTGATAAAGCGATAGAGATCACGAAAGCGAAGGCTGACTTCCATGTGCTTATTATTATTGGGGACGGTGCCGTGAGCGACCTGCAAGAGACTGTAAGCGCAATTGTCGAGGCTTCGCACTATCCTATTGCGATTATAATGATTGGTGTGGGTGACGGAGATTTCAAGCAGTACCCTAATGACCCTTGGAAAGGAATGAAGAAACTGGACGATATGATTCCGCATCGAAAGTTTGATAATTTCAATTTCTTGCCGTTCGATTCTAAGATGCTACCTGAAGAATTTGCCGAATTGGCCTTGAATGAATTACACGAAGCGTATCAATTTTGCGTGGAGAATAATATGATTGAGCAGTTACAACAACAACTTGAAGAGCAACAAGCAGCAGAGGACGCTGAAGAAGAAGCTGTTGATAAGGTGGAACCGCTAAAAATTCCTGGATTTACATCGGCAGTAGACGCTGCTTCTTCTCAGAAGAAAGGAGATAGGACGCCCTCCCAAAGGAAAGGGGGCAGCACACCTTCTAACAGAAAAGGTGACATCACGCCTTCGTTGAGGAAAGGAGACAGCACACCTTCATTGAAGAAAGGAGACATCACTCCTTCGTTGAAGAAAGGAGACACCACTCCTTCGCTGAAGAAAGTGGACAGCACACCTTCTCAAAAGGAAGCTAATGAGAAAAAAGTTACTATTAAAACCAATGAAGATGAGACGAAAGAAACTAAGCTGAGCTCCCTAAACAAAGAAACTACAGTAAAAAAAGAAACAGTAAAGAAAGAAAAAGAAGTAAGTAGTGAGGAAAACCCCACTCAGGAGAGCCAAGGCGGCAACGGCCTGACCCTAGAAAGAAAAGACTCGAAAGCAGAAGAAAAGAAAAGCACGGCGAAAAAAGTAGCGAAAAAAGAACCTAAAACGCTCAAGAAAAAAGAAGAAACTGACACTAAAGCTGATCAGAAAGAAGAATCGAAATCAGCGACATCAAGCTCGAGCTCGGATCAGACAGATAGTAAATCAGATCTCAGCGACTCGAAGGGAGAAGCGCCTGTGACTACCAAAAAAAAAGTTGTTAAGAAAGTTGCTAAGAAGAAAGCAGATGCTACTGAGTCTCAACTAACTGAAGCTGTGACTGCTCAAAAAGATGAACAGGAGACACCGACGGCTGATGGACCAGTGAAGAAGGTCGTCAAGAAAGTGGTTAAGAAAAAATAATTATAAAGAAAATGTTCGAGTCTACGTCATTATTATAATTGACTCATTAATTTTTTTGATCAGAGCATTAGAAAAAAGTAATTAGTATATGAGTTAGTGACGTTTTTACATCAGATTCTATGAGAATTTGTAATGAATTATTTCGGTCAATGAAACTCTCAAGCTAGTAAATGATAATATTAGCGGCATTTAATAATTTCACTGTTCGAGTCGAGAAAAATTAGAGAAGGAGTTAGTGTTTAAATGATATTAATATTATATATTGCTGCCAGGGATTATATGGATAAGGAAAAATCGAAAAATAAATCCAGAGTTACTAGTTACACAAATTACATATATAGAACTGCTATTAACAAGCAAAAAGAGAAAGAGCTCAGTTTCTTGAATCTCTTGCATTAATCAAAGCTTATTTTTTTATGATCATTTATTTATTCAACATTATTTTCAGACCATTTTTCAATCGATCCAATGCATTTTAGGTGTTATTCGTGTTGTTCGGGAGTTGTCTTAGGTGTTTGCCACATTGAAATTCAAAGGATTAATTTGAGCGGTACCGCGAAGATTCCAAAATAAATTATTAGAATTTTTAATCGCTTTTGACAGGAAGAACGATCCGCCTAGTTCACACGCAATATATGAGCGACTGGAAAATAAAATTGTTTACTTTTGCTGCGAACATGGCGTTTGACTGGTGAATTCGCTGCAGTACTATTATTCCCTAGTGGCTTAAACGTCTGTCCTTGCGTGTTCGCTTCAATATGTCTTAAAGAATCTCTATCTGATGAGCTCGCAGGCACCTTATTCATCTTATTAAGCGATTGAAGCATCTGCTTCATCGTGTCCTTCAACTCTTCGATATCTCTACTAATCACCGTCGTCTCCTCCACATTGCCAAGCTCGCTCCTCAACGATCTACACTCGCTGACTTTCTCATCGAAGTAATCTGAATTTGTTGAAAGAATTCCTGAATTGTCATTCACCATACAACTCTTTTGACTCTTGAAAGAAAGCTCGCTGACCTCGCCTTTGAGGTATGCAACCAGCATAGAAGGCAATTCGTTTAGTTTCCCATTATGATCGAACATAAACGAATCAGTTTGGTCGAGCAAATTGCAAAACGTGATCACATAATCAATTTTTTGTTTATTCTTCGTATTGGACTCATCTAATTTCTGAATGATTTCCTGCTGGCTTGCGATCTTTGCCTCAAGCTCAATCTTTTGAGAAGAAATCCGACTGTTCTCCTGCGCTAAAAACTCGTTTGTGGCTTTAAGGTTGTTCACAAGGAAAGAAAGGTCACGGTTCTTTGCCTGCTCGTTCGTTAGCTACATATAGAGATATATTCATTTCTTAGATCAAGGTATAAAGTCATCATATTTACTTTCTCTCTTATATTTTCGATGTGAATGTAGACCACTTCATCAAACCTCGAGTTAAGAGCGCCGGAATCTGGGATTTCGGGGTCAGGGTTGCTTTGCGTCTTGAGCTTTTCAATTTGATTCAGTATTAAGCTTCTTTGATTTTCTGTCGCTGAGCGAGATTTTCCTTTCGGTTTTGATTGGTTGGAGCTGATGGATCTAGAATCCCACGAATCGATCATTCCTGGGGTATTTGTCGACAGTCCAGCAGCCACTCTCTGATACCTGTTAACCTGCTCAGTGAGCTTATCGATGAGTTTTTGCTTTTTGTTAAGTTCTTCATGAAGTGCCTCGTTCTCGGTTTCAAGGCTTTCGATTTTTTGGAGGTGGCGGTTGTTGAATTCCCTTGAGTGCTTCAGCTGGTTTTCCAATTCTTCAATCGTTAGCTCCAGACGTCGGATAGTTTCTCTAAAGGCATCCAGCTAAAAAGGATGGTAATTATTGCAGCTACTCCGAAATGACTTACGCTGTTTGCTTCGGTGCTACCATGCAAAATCGTTCCTTTATGTTTAAGATTTTCAGCCAAAAGCATCTATAATGGACAAATAAGAGCTTTATATGAGCAAATCAGTTTACATCAACATCATTTCCTTTGCTTTTGATCGCTTGTTGAAATTGGACGAGCTGTTTTTCCATCATTTCTAGCAATTTATCATTTTTCTGATCAATCACATTAGAATTCGCTCGTTCATGGTTTATGGTGTCGAGAATCTATGTATTTGGTTAGGACATTGTAGGTTGAGGCAAATGTCATACTAATTGAAGGAGTTTGCTGTTCTGGTCGGTATTTGGAGAATCTTGATTGTTGGAGACTGAAGCTTGGGACTGTGACATTAAGTAACTTAGAGCTTTTTAAATTTTAATTAATTTTAACTGCATCAACTGCTCAGCGATAATTGCAAAATCTCAATTTACTAATTTACTGAATCCTTTCGTACGTTTCGCTTTTCAAAAGAATTAATCTGCAAACAAATTATGAGTGCAACAAATTAAATATTGTGAAGCACCTTTAGTAAATTCCTTCTCAGTGTTTTTCTTTTCATTCAAGATTATAAGAGATCAATCGAACATATCTTAATAAGTCAAAGAGAGCTAGATGCTTGTAGCACTGTCTGAAGGAATCTCTACAACAAACGATTGTGAACTCTACGAATTCCATGTGATGCTATTGCATATGCGTTTTCACAGCAATTCTCGATTCTAAGCTTTGAAATAGATGAGCGGTTCATTTCGTAAACAAAAAAAAAAGGTAAAAAATGAGCTAAGATTAACCGAATCTATTAGATTAATTATATTGTTGCTATCATGATAAAGAAGCAGTTGAAAGAAAAAGCTATTATTCTCAGTCAAAAACTCATCGAAAACCTCTCAAAGATCCGAGCCCTCTTGCATAAAGAGGAAGCTTCAAAAAAACTCACAAAAAAGGACATATTCTTTTGGGGATTTTTGACCGCAATTCACATTGAGACCGCCGATACCAAAGCTGTGTACAACGCGGTTCAAGCACATTCACAAGTCAATAACAGCAGCTCTTTGAACGAAAACTATGAACATTTTATCATCCAATGCTTAACGGAAGGCTTTAACAACGCGAATTCGACCGGAAACGAAGGAAATCAAAAAACGGAGAGAAAAGACGAGACTGGGACTAAAGTTTACAAAAAACTCTCTCAGGCTACTTCTGCAGCCTCTTTACAGACCAAAGCACCAAAAACTATTGCGTCTTTTATCTCAAAGGCTAAGCAAGGCGGTTTCTTTTCAAACGGAAAGCATCCTAACACAGAGAACTCAAAGCCTAAGGTGGCTGTGGATTCAAACAAAGTTTCCTCACCTCTGCAATCCCCGAAATCTATGATCAAACCTCGCCTACCTCGATCTAATCGTTCAACATCTCCCACTAATAAACAAAAGTATCACTCTCTCAGTGCAAGCAATAAAAAACAGACTTCCTCGAAAGCTAACCTCCATGACGCCATTGATGTTGCTGTGCATTCACCGACAAAAAATCTCTATAGAGAGCAGCGGATGACAGATATTCCAGAAAGAAATACTCGATTTTTCAGCACATATGCCCCAAAAACGAACACTCATAATGAGTTTTTCCCACAGAAGTCACTGGAGAAAAGGCCTCTCAGCGTGAAAAACTTCTATGAGATAGATTCTGTTGTGAAGGAAGAGAATAGCGAAGGGAAAGAAGACACGAAAAACACAAATCATCTAATAAGAAGCCTAAGTACACCGAGATTACCGCCTGGGCATTTTAGCACGTCAAGGAGCAATAATAGTACGCCGCGACGGCAGGGAATTCAACCGTTTAACTTCCCTTTGGGCTCTTTTAGGACCCATACGCAATCCCTTAGTGAGAAAGAAGAAGAGCAGCAGCAAATGGAAGAAGAACCACAACAACAGATTATCACCACTGTATCACCTTCGCATAATTTGAAAGGGACAACAAAGGCTGCTAATATGAAGGAATCTAGAAAAGAGGCAAAGTTTTTGCAGCAGCAGTATTATAGTCAGCTGCAGAGAGCGATGAAAAATCAGAATTCGAAAAAGTTTCCATTGTATAAAAAGCATTGAGGTTTTTGTGGCAGATTTTTCTCTAAAAGCCTGTTCTGTGTATTGACATGTTGAATCTTTAGGATAATTCCATTATTTTGGAAAGTTAACTTAAGATATTTCAAAATTTTGCATTTAATTCGCATAGTCGGCATTCTATATAGTTAAATGCTCAATGGGAAGGTAGGCCTGATTTCTACACTTTATTATAACAAATCAACTCCTTACTCTCACACAGGATGAGATACAACGCTAGAATAATGGCAACCTAGTGCGATGTTGTTTCAGGGTTCAATCTCCAAAAAAAGAAATCAATTCTAAGCTCTTTTCTTGTTTTTTCCTCTCCATTTCCTAATCTATCAAATTTTTATACCATTTGTTGCTCATTATCTCGTCTCAAACCGACTCTGAACACTTAACAAGAAGCTAATACAAGAGCATTTCATATTCAACCACTAATAGAACAGTTTTCTTAAATTTCATGGCCTGTTGAATGGCATTGGTCTACAGAATTTGTTTGCGGTATTTCTAAATCGTAGTTGAATAATTTTACTTTTCAAATAAAGTTTTATAAATTCGAACTACTCTCACGGCTGGTATAACTCCACATGCGAAAGACCAATGCCTTAGAGCCCAATTCCACAGATCCGAAGGCTCAAGCAGAGCACATTGGCCTCATCGGTTCACAATTTATGAATTCTTCTAAAATTCATTCAAATCACAAACCGCGACCCAGTTCGACCGCTCACAATGAATGAGAGCCTTGAGAAAAGCAACTCTGCTTTAATGGCAAGGTGTTTCTTGTCCATTATTCTTACTTTCGGAACATCATTTCTGATGCTTGGAGCATGATGACGTTAATAACAATTTAATGGAAATTAAAAAAAGAGTTAATTTCACATTGCCAAAAGCCATGATTTCATTTTAAACGTTTAAATTCTGGTAAGTTCTATAAAATTTATAAATTCACAAATCTGAATAATGGTTGACGCCTGTAGTTTCAAAACTGTATGGTCCAAGGCAGGTCCCTACCTGATCTCCAAAACCCTCGGCTCCGGAGGCTTCGGCACGTAGGAATCTCAAGAAATTTTTCAAAATTGCTAACTTATTCTGCTTAGAGTTAAGAAAGCTATTCATAGTGAGGACAAGGGAGTTGTTGCGATCAAATTCTACGATCCCAAGACGAAGCGAGAGGACATCGTCAACGAAATCACGAACCTCAAGAAGCTCAACCATCCTAACCTCGCAAATATCATCGATCACCACGAAAAAATCATATATCAGAAGAAAGATGGGAGAATTTTAGAAAAATCCGCCATTGTGATGGAGCTCGCTGAGAGAGGCAGCCTCTTCGAGTACTTGAAGGTCTCTGCTCTCTTCCTAGGCCGCGGATTCCGAGAGGTTGTGGCCCGAACCTACTTCAGACAGCTTATCGGAGTTGTGGAGTACTGTCACAAGAAAGGCATTGCGCATAGAGATCTCAAACCGGACAATATACTCCTAGATAGTGAGTTTAACATCAAAGTCGCTGATTTTGGCTGGGCGACCTCGCTTCAGAGGGTTTTGAAGACCAATGCTGGGACGAGAATGTAAGATTGACCTCGAATTGGCGATTTTAATGCATTTTTTGTAGGTATCAGGCACCTGAGATCGTCGAGGGGAAAACTTACGACGGAGAAGGCATAGATATATTCTCCCTTGGAGTGATACTGTTCATCATGCTGAGCGGACACCCGCCTTTCAAATCAGCTAGCCAGGCTGATCCATGGTACGGTCAGCTCGTCAAAGAGAATTATGATAAGTTCTGGGACGTGCATGAAAAGAAAAAAATGAAAGAAGCCAGTGATCCGATTTTTTATCAGGCAGAGTTCAGAAATCTGATCAATGGGATGCTCCATTATGATCCCGTGAAAAGAATCACGATACCAGAAATCAAAGAGCATCCTTGGTTCAAAGGACCGGTCCTTGATAACGAAGAGCTTATTAAGGAGTTCAAGGATTACAGATTGATCATCAGCCAAATGCTCGAGAAAGACAAAATGGAGAGAAGAGAGATGAAGAAAATAGCCAAAGCTGAGGCTGGAGGTGAAGGCACGTTTAATGCGTACACCGGCGGGTACAGAGATTTAGCATTGGTAATAATATTGGAAATCCGAACGTACTTAAGGAAAAAATAATTGATTAGGCGAAAGATCTTGATAAGATGCTCAAAGAGCTCAACTCAAAGACGAATTTTACGATTAAGCGAGAACTTCTTGAAAGGCCAGAGGTACGTCTATCAAACTATCATCGTTTAAGAGTGTCATGTTAGGAGTTTAATCCAGCAAGTACGATTTTCATCGTGTTGCCTGAGGAGCTGGTGTTCAAGAACTTGGTTATATTGGCGAATAAGTTATTCAGACCGAACTTTGTCGTGCATGATAAGAAATATAAGGTAAACTAAGACAGATATGAATAAGTTGTAATGGCAATTTGAAAAAAGATCAAAGGTACGACTGTAGGCGATGAGGCTCAAGAAATCGCGATGATAATTACGATTTGCAAGAATGACGATGATTCGAATGCAGTTTGTTTCACAAAACTAAAGGTAAGATTTTTTCTCGGCAATGGACGGTGAAATAAAACTGCGTTTATAGGGTGATCAAATGAAATTCCTCGATTACGTGGAAGATAAGTTCAAAAAGCCGCTGAAAGAACTTGGGAAATCTGAAGAACAAAAGTAATCATTTTTTTAATGGAAGTTCAAGATGGTGATACACGTGAAAAATTTTAAAATTACAAAAGATTGAGAGTCAAATTTTATGATTACATTTGAATGAATTATCTTTACACTTCATATTTGCTCGGAGAAAAAGGACTCGATTTGTTTGATCTTCTCAATGTGCTAGTAAAAGCTGTCTCATAATCCTTTTTGAGGAATAGGAAATTAGATAGCAAAGGGCACTGCTGTAAATCTAATGGGAGGAAGTCTCTGTCCCGAGATTAAGAAAATAATTTTGCCTTGTTAAATTTGAGATAAATTGATAGTTCTCAGACGATTAGAGGTAAACTCAAATTCAGGGGTAGAAATGTACTAGATTAATGGGTAGGGTTATGCTCGATGGAATGAATAATACACATATCATTATCTGAAGAAAGCTGAAGGTTTGCTGATGAGAACAAAAAATTGTATTTAATTCAATATTACTGCACAAAAATAAATCAATTCGTTTGGAGGTTGCGAAAAGATATAACCAAGGCACTCTGCAGGGTCTGCCATCGGCAGGCCCGAAAACAAAAATGCTTTCATCAAGTGAGAATTTATTCAAAATTTAAGATCTTACAAATGAACCATACTATTCCAGCTTTTAAAGGTAGGAATCACTCACTTCATCGAGATCATTTAGAGGATTGTGTATGAACAAGCTTGTGACTTAGAACTTTACATTGGCTCATTCATTCATCAATTTCCAAAGAAAGAACCGGCTCGCTGAAAATGGCTCAAGAATGCCCTAATTATCTGTGTTTAATTTCATCTCTTGAATCCGGATTAATTAATAAAAAAATTCTTATCAGTACACATTGAAAATGAAAATCATTACCTTCTTAAGCATCTTCTCGCTTCTTGCGGTTATCAATGCTCAGATGTTGATTAAAGACCCTCCAACTCCAAAAATTCGAGAAATTTTCTCTGCCGCTCAGAAGCAATTAATTGGTCTGGGAGAAGGTGCTCCTCTTTACGATAACTGCACGATAACGTCTAACTTTACTGCCCAAGAGCCTGAAGAATGTGACCAGCTCGCTCCAAAAATCGCGAAATGTCTTGTGATTAAATCTTTCAAGAAAATTATCGAAGGGAAGGGTTACTCAGCAGCCACAACAAATTTAGATCTTGAATCCCAAGAGTTGGCTGCTCAATCTGAAGTTGCTGCTTGCAAAATCAAGATGGCTCATAGTCTAGAAGAGCCAACTAAACCTGTAACTCCTGACAACAAAACGAAGCCAACAATACCCAAAAAGAATCCCACGAAACCCACAAACAGCCCCACACCCAGACCCACAAAGCCGGCATCTCCAAAACCAACTTCCAAGAAATCAACAAGTTTCCTGAAAACGATTCTCAATAAGAAGTCCATAACCGAAAAGGAACTTTTGGAATTTTTCAGCTATATTTAATAATTAAGTTCCCTGTGTTTGATCATACCCTGAGTATTTGGGCTGTCCTTGTTGATTGGATATTCTCGATGAGAATGAACATATTCTTCCTTTGTCTTAGCAATCAATATATTGAATTGTTCTGAATTAAAGAACAAAACTGGTAATTGCCTGTTCTTAATGCTCTTTATGTGTAGATTGCTGAGAAAGAGAGAGAGATTTAGATTGTACCTGCCAACACAAATTGAAATTTCTAGACTTCAAACTACACATATTCAGAGCAACTTGGTCTCTTTTCAAAGTCTTTTCTAATGCTCAGAGTATATCAAAAAAGCAAAGAGTTCATATGAAATGACTGAGGGTCTGGGAATTCTTCCACAGATGAAAAAACAATGCAGAGAAAATCTCTCGTGACCGAGACTGTAGCTGCTATGAGCATGTATTCCAAGCACTTTCATAGATTTTCCTCTTGAAAAATGAATTCTCAAGAGCGAGTAAGATAAATTAGAAAATATGCGCCGAATTATTAGAAATCTTCATTAACATGACTATCCTTGCTGAGGAGAAGAAGAACTTCACTTAGGACTTGCTCTGTTAATAGCAATCGAGGCTTTGCTCCTGGGTCTCTTTTTGAGAACTCCAAAGCCAATTTCTGCGGATTTCAAAAAACTGGCTCAAGAAGTACATATCAAATCGCTGGTATAAATGAATCACCTCAAGATCTAATTAATAAATAAATCAACTCTAACTGCTTGAACCAAAATGAAATCGATCGCAATTCTCTCACTTTGCCTATTCTTCGTCGCTGCTAGCGCTCAATTCTACCCAATGAATGGACCAACTCAGGATATCAGCGCCATTTTCGAGAAAGCCAGAAGAGACTTGAAAAATGTAGCGATAGGACCCAAACTGACCGAAAACTGCCAACTTCCTGAGGACTTTTATCCTGAAACAAAACAGGAATGCTCCCTCTATGGCCATAAGTTCGCTCGTTGCCTTGCTTCCCAACGTATGGATGGAGTCATTAATGGTACTTTAAAATCAGCCTCAATTGAATCAAGGTTCGATTCTATTCCAGACGTAGTATCAAAATACATTGAGGACTGCAAGACTAAGTTCGACATGAAACCGATCGAGCCTCCACAAAATAGCACAGAGATCCCAGCTGTAACAAACACGACAGAAACAACGAATTCAACAAATATAATAAGCGATCGTCCGACAACCAATGTGAATATCATCGTTAGGCCAATCCTTAGACCAATCATTCGCATTAAAAGAGACCACTAGTGACATTATCACTTTTGAGGAGAAGAAAAAATTTATTCATTTGAATTGAGAATTGGTTTATTCTTTTTTTGATTGCTTCATATTTTCTGTGGAACTATGCAACTCCAATACTAAAATGGATTCGCTTTGTGTGATATCGTTATGGTAATACTGAAAAAAATAAGGAAAACTGGTGTCTTCTTACTTTCAATAAATTTAAAAGGGTATGAGAGAGTTAATTTCTGAGTATTAATCTCAAACGCGTTTAAGGCTAATTTTCTTAGAAGATTTAGAAATGAAATAGTTATCAAATTTGCATGAGATTTCAAAGTCTCATTTCTATCTCCGTTGAGAAACAATAACAGTACTTATTGCCCTTACAGCGTCGCAAATTTACAATTTGATTTTTTCATCTTAATTGGTTTGAAGTAATGTTCATACAGTGCGAAATGTAATTTTTAGGAATTACCATTCGATACTGATATCTGAATTTTCAGCTTCAAATACCCGATTTTTCATGAAAAGCCTGGGATTGCATTCTATCAAATTACTCAATCGTCAAGATATGGTAATTTCTTGAAGAATCAGAAGGAGAGAGAGAGAACAATTCAGATGTTTAATTGGATTTCCATTCGTGAATTATATGAGCAATTTCAACTTTTCCTATTTCGACACACCTTTCTCACTATAATCACCCTTTCACCTCCGAAACTATTTGAAGAAATCTTACCTAAGCACTCATTGCGTCTATTACTAGTAGCATCTGATCCAGTTGAGATTGAGGACGCAAGGAATTTTTCATGAAGTCATTTAATTCTCTTGCCTTCCAACTTAATCTCAAGATTCAAGCTCAGCAAAGCCTACAACAGTAAAAGCTATGAAAATTTGTCACATGAAAGCAACTTTCTTTTCGGGCTCCTTCTTACATTGTTTTAAACTCATTATCAATTATCTGGTTCTTGAATTCTAATTTAGGATCTCCACATGATTTTCCTTGATGAAAAAAACTAATTCGGTCAACACAGATACATTAATCCCAGTATATCTTCACCAGGGCATGAATTTATGGAGGATTGCTCTAAACAAACTATCCTTGCCTCTGTATGCCTAATTGAATCTAAATTTCAAAAAAACTAGAAAAAGAAGCGCATCATATTAGAATAGAGAAATAGTTTGATTTATTCATTGGAGCTGAAATATGTGAGTAGCTTAAGAACTGCAGTATTTAGAGGAGTGATAAAGAGTGATGAGCTCAAAACGGTTTTAAATGGAGTGAAACAAGATGCTCTCAACAAATTAGCAGGACTAAGACCAATCCATCTAGCATACGAACCGTTTCGCTTTCTGTAGAGGAAATAATGGACAATAGGTTCATTTAGTCATGAAAAATGCGGCATTCGTATGTGGGTGGATAACACTATAATTGGATGTTAACTTCCTTCTCTCAAAATTATTATATTGAGATTCTTAATAAGGAGTACCACAATTACTGTTCTGAATACTGGTTCAAAGGTCATTAAATTTATTGGCAGAAAAACCACAAAGGAATCGTTTGGTTCCTCTCAACGAACTCGTTTATTTCTTCAACTCCACCAAGCGTCAATCGAAGGACCAAAGTTCTGGTCATTGATCGCTTTTACTATAAAGGTGCTGCTTTCTCACAACCATATCTAATGCAATGGATTGGATCCTTGGTAGTTTTACAATTTCCAATGTCTTCTCATTTCATTGGTATTCCAGAGGGGTGATTTCATTGTTCTGTATTGAGGCTATAGAGAGACATAAGTTTGGCATAAGAATGAGGTTAATCGATGAGCTCGTATAAGACTCAGCTTCTACAAATTTGCAAAAGTCGCAAATTAGCTTTTTATCAAAATGGGTATTTGCAAAATAAACTAAGGAGGCAATTTTGGAAGACTCAGTCACTGAATTAAAATTACGGGATAGTTTCCAAGTGACGCATTAAAATTTATTAAGTTCAAGAAGAGAAAAGACCCCTTTTTCAGTTTTAATAAACTTGACTACTCATTTCGTCTGAACTTGGACCAACGACAAAAACAAAACCCTGCGAGCTATTGTTCGAGCGCTGAAGCAAGGTTCTCGAGTATAGTTTGAAAAAATGATGTAAGGAATAGGGCCAAATACTTTTTTCTTTTCTTAGGATTTTAGCTTAGAGTGATCAAAGATCCTTACGAAAATCTGCTCTGAGTAGGATATTATTCGAAGTTCATTAGGATAAAAGTCTTCTAATTGGCAAATAAACGAGTGTTAGCGAGTCTAAAGAAGTTATTCTGATTGAACGCAATCGAGTCTCTTCTTCTATCCTCTCTAATTGTTGCTCACATCGAGAAAAATCGTGAGCCCATTGAATAGTGCGATTGACTCTCGAACTACCGTTCGATAAGGAAGATTCTCTTTGTGTTTTTTCCTCTTGGAAACATCGTCACTACCAATTCACTTCCTCGCTCAGCTGCCCTACTCCTAGTCTCTTGATCGAATGAATATATTTGGAAATCACTAATAAAATGTTGGAGCGTTTTTGGCCTTCGCGGACAAACTATTTATAACCAAATATTGCGAAGGATCGGAAACGCTCTTTACGAACGCAAATCTATTCTCAAATTAGGATCTGCCCGGAATTTGATAATTAGCCTGGAGTATTTGATATGTTTGATTGCACAGTCATTCTACTTCTCATACGGATACTTTCGTATGCAGTTGCACCCTCAATGGGCCTAAAATTGGTGTCATTATCAACCTGTCTCCGAACACTCGTTCTCCTTCTAAGAGCTCCTATTTTCCATCTTTCCCTCTGAATCTTCTTAATTCCTTGCATTTGGTTGAATTGTCTGTCCTAATGATAACCTCCTGGAAGCTCTTTTTCCGTTGTTTTATTTAATCAAGCTCAACGTTGATAACTTCCATTTGTGATTATTGTCCAATTAATTTGCCTATTGATCCAAATTAAATTAATTTTTTGACTTGAGTTGGTCTCGAGCCGAATAAATAGTAAATACCCTAAACAAAACACCTCGAGAATTTTTTGAGACTTCGCATTACGACTGCCTTCAAACCTCACCGTTTCCCTTCCATACTGCCTGAATCTCATTTCTAACCGCTTCAGTGGCTCAATTCCGAAATATTGATTGTAGGGTACTTCCGACGTGTTTTATAGACGGTTCCCATTAAAATTAAACCGGAACATTAATCAAGTACCCTCGAATTAATTAGATGTAAATAACAATTTTAATTCGTTTCGGTTGGTTTTAATTGATTATTTCTCCTTAATGAGGTACATGAAAATAACTTTGATTAATTGCCTCAGGATTTAGAAATTTTTCAGTAATCAAACAAGAGCCTCTTCGACTATTTAACGAGCCCGTTGATCAAAGCAAATAATAATTTCGAAAAAAAATAAATTAAATAATTGCTTAGCAAAATGACCTCTGTTCTTAACCTCCAAGCCTTTATTCACAGAGACTATGCCCAGCAAGAAAGATACGGATACACCTACATCAACGACCATGCCAACTCCGAAAGATCCAATGAATCCTCTGACGATAGTCAATCAACCCAAGGCTCCTTCAAATACGCCAAGAAACACGGTCCTGCCAAGAATGGCAAGGAAAAAGCAAAGAAGAGCTACCAAATGAAACAAAAGACCGAGCTTTGCAAAACCTATTCTTTAGGCCTTGTATGCCCTTATGGAGTCCATTGCTCGTTCGCCCACGGCACCAGTGAGCTTAAAAGCAAGGTTTTGGTCCCAGCTCGCTACAAAACCACCAAATGCCGCGATTTCCATAAAGTCGGATTTTGCAAGTTCGGTGCTCGATGCCAATTCGTTCACAGAGAGCACGAAACCGACCGTCAAACGACTTTGGATAAGATGACTTACACCAGTGTCTTCCAAACTCTGGAAGAGACAGCAGTAGGAATGGACGCTGAGACACCAGTTGGAAACATTCTTTACAAAGGGCTCAATCTTCCAGCTTATACCCTCCCAAGACTCTCAGTTTTTGAAAAGTTGGCCAGTTGTCAAAATATTTAAATTATCAGAACTGGCGGATTTGAATTGATTTCGCAGCGAACCACGAAATCTCAGATTTTTAGTTCAACCTTAAATTTTTCTCTGATTGATAATGTGTTAAGTTCTAAATGTATAACGAGAGCGTAATGAAATATGCTCTCACATTATATCATGTCTTTCTATATTCTGATGTATTCTTTGGGGTATTGGAATTCTTTTAAAATTTGTAATGAAATTATATATCAAAGTTGCCTCTACCTTTCATTGGTTTCTTTCGTGAATCAATTGAATGGAATCCTTTGAATGTAAAAAACAATTTGCCTCTTTTCCTATTTAGATTCGGTTTAGCTTAAGTTTGACTAATGATATTTAAATGAGCGGAATCATTCTAGTAGCTGCTCTCAAATATCAGAGATATCTTCAAAATCTCTCTCTCTACGCGTAAAGAAATGGACAGCGGCTCAAAGGCCTCGAACATAGATCTGCCCAAATAAGGGTATTTCAATTAACAGTCAGAATTATCAAAATTTAATGTGGGTGTTTGCTTTTTAGTTTCTATCGATGAGCTGTTATGAGTTAGCCTGAATAAAATTAGTCCGATAATTCACGAATTTGCTGTAGTTTCTCATCAATTAGGTCTAAGCCTTCTAATTCTCAATGCGCGTCTAAGGTCATGATTTCATTGAAAAGTTTTGTACTTATTATTATTTTAGAATAACTATATATTAGTGCTTCATTAAGTTAAAAACTGGATTATCTAGGCCAATTCTTCTGTTTTATGGATGGAGACTAAGTGAACCGGAAGTAATGGATGCCAGATGTGAGAGGAGAAAAATAAAAGTAGTTGATGCGCCTTCACGCCTCAATAAAATTATAAATACTGGCTATGTGCAACGCTCGAATCTCCCATGAAAAATTGGGTGAATGATCACGGAGGCATGCACAAAGAAATTGTTGATATTAAAGTGATTTTTTCGATAAAGCAGTTGGATTTGCTTGACTATGGAGAGAGAGATTCCTGATAGGAGTTTGGAAAAGTGAGATACTTCTTTTTATCTTTAGAGGATTGAAAATCATCGAAAGAAAGAATAGACGATCTGAAATGATGAAGTTTCCTTTTTGGCTCTTGGCTTGACTGAAATTTTTTTTTCACTGCTGAATAACCATCTCTAGCAAATTGTGGATCGGTGCTGATAAAAAGTACAGAGAACCTTTTATTGGGACAGAATCATCCTTATTGAGAAGTGATAATTATCATATGCTCTTTTCAGGAGGTGAATTCAGGAAAAATGGAAGAAATGGCAATGTGACAAGAGTTTTCACCGTTTAGATGCTCATATTACGGACCTTTTGCAGGCGAATACTCTCGTCTTGAGCTCAGCAAGAGCAAGACTCTGCATTTGAAAATATAGCTAGTGCATTATAAAGTTACGGTAATGATTTTTGTTGTTTTGGAAGCTGAAGAAAAAACAATTAGTTGCGAAGAGATTTAAAGTGATAATTTTCATTAGACATTAAATATGACATATAAAACATAAAAAATATAGAACCGAGCATATGGTGATGCAAAGACCAACAGCTGAAGCAGACGAAGAGCAATACAAACAAAACTTTTCCTCGAAAACACAATTTTAATATTGTTTTCATCTCTTCCGTATGAGTAGTTTTTTTGATTATGAATAGCAGCTACCCATATTTTATATCGATATATTCTTATCGATGAAGATGCGCCTGAATGCTCTTGTTGAAAATAATTTTCAATTTGCAGATGGAATTTGCATGCACCAATGAAAAGTTTCATTGTTGAGTCATCGTTATTCGCCTTACTTATTTTTACAGAAGCTACACCTACCATAGTCTCCCAGATTAGACATAGTAGCACTAATTGTATGATTTATTCATGGAATCTAGAGAATTTAGACACAAATTTATCAAAACTAAACGTCTTTCCATAAATTCTTTAAGATTTCATCTTATTGTACCGACTCTCGTTATTGAACAATTTGTAATGAGCACTTCACACTCATTCATCGATATTCGTGCTTGGGAATAATCCTTGGTTCAGTAACATGGGCATTTCCATCGACAGTGCGCCTACAAACAAAACTAATGCTATCCACTTGTGATTCCTTTTCTATCTCATTCTTAAGAAATATTTCAATCTGCTACTTTTCCTTAACTCTCTTTTTAACCATTACACGTCTCCGCTAAAATTCCCCCTGAAGTACAAGATCTAACATTAAATAAACGATTAGCAAGGAATTGAATACTATCACTAACGTTGTAGAGATATCTGAGGTAGTAAGGCATGAATTTCTGTACTGCTTCAACCTAAGCCACTTTGTTGCTTTTGCGCCTTACTTTTACTATTTTGAAGTTTTTTTTTCTCTAAAAACATTCGAATTCGAAGTTAGACGATTAGAAAAGTAATAAACTGGTTCGTCTTAGGAACATTTCTTCTTTTTGATCTTAGGAACACAGAGAAAGATTTTCCTAATCAATTGATCTTTTTGTTCCCAAAGATCTCAGATTTTCAGGATTTCAGCCGAAATTCTCCGCGAAAGTCTCGAATATCTTTTTTATCTCTAAAAAGAGTTCTTTGATCAAATTCGAAGTCTCTTATAGACTAAATCTCCTGTGAAAAATTGGTTCATCAGGTACTTTCTTTTAATTAAACACCCAATTTTTAACTCTTAAGTGCTCAATTAAAAAAGGAGTATATTGACTCAATAAACTTAGTGAGTTTCTCTGAGAGCTTTTTTCTCAGCCGAGTCTCGATATCTTGGCTTTGCTTACCACGTCCAAACCTCCAGTTGTCTTGAGCTGAGATATACGCTATTATTTCAACTATAATCCACATTTTCTCGATAATAGCACGAAGCTCACAAAAACAGAATAATAGTAGCCCCCATCATTATCATATACAGTCGATCATGCGAATGATAAACCATTCTTTGCCCTCAGCCGTGTGCTTTTTCCATTTTCTCGATCGAAATTTTGTAAGATCTAGAAACCAACAGTTCATAAATTCTTCCTGCTAATCGAAAATTCGTGGCCTTCCTGGGCTGTAGATGGTTCTTTGGATATGCTTAGCGCGAAATCATGGACTTTATCGAAATAGACAACTACCCAATTGATCTTGAATTCCTCGTGTTCCAGTCTTTTTTTAAATTTTATGAGAGCTTCTACTGCCTTTGATTGACTATAGAAAATTCTAACCCATTTCAAAACACTCATCTGTGTTCCCGAATGAAAATACCCGCAAAGCAAATTTTTTCCCATGAATCACCAATGCTGCCGTCTCCTGAGTAGCTCCTCAGTACATTTGATCATAGTTTTCAAGTTGTTCTCCTACTTCACATCTTTCCAGAAAAATCTGACATCACAATTTCTCTTTGAATCCAGTCCGAAATGCCTCAAGGGAACTCGTCATGCTTCTCTGTGAGGATAGAGCTTGAGTTTTCATTTTCCAGAGCAGAAAATGAGGCAAGTAGATGAAAAATGAGCCTAACTCCGTAATCTAGATTCACTGAGAGATTCTGAAGAATTTAGTCTACGAGGAATCTCCCATGATTCGAATTTTAAAATGGATACTGATTTTAATCATTCCAGTATAGAAAATTTTCGACTATAGTTATCCGGAATATTCTTCAATTAATAATAGCCCCATTTTCCTGATTAGATTCAATTAAATTAAAAAAATAGAGTATTTACCTTTTTTTAAGATTCTAAGATTTGATCTTTTAGAACTTGGAAATAAATGTTTTGCGTTTCTCGAACAATAAGAAAAACCAATCATTCCTATTTAATATGGAGAGACAGAACGAATTTATAATCAATTTTCCGAAAAGCGCCTCAAAAAATAATGGAATTCATAAGTCAAAAGCTTGAGAAAAAACTGCCATCATTAGGCAGATGGAATGTCATCAAAGAGCTTGGAGACGGAGCCACAGCCAGGTAGTTAAATCTTTTGATAGCTTTTCCTGAACCGAGTTATTTTAGAGTATATCTAGCCACTGACGAGAATAACAACGAGAAAGTCGCCGTAAAGTGCTTCGATTTGAGCGACTCCAGCCGCAGCTGGCTCACTGTCGCCATGAACAATGAAGTCAGAGTGCTTCAAGGAGTCAAGCACCCAAACATCATCGAAATCAAAGATTACTTCTCACTGCTGAAATCCAGCGGCTCGGAGCGCCGTGCGAGTGGCGTTGGAGTCATTGTCCTCGAATACGCGCAGAGAGGAGAACTATTTGACCTGTTGAAAGAGCTTACATATTTTCCTATTGAGTTGGCCCAAACCTACTTCAAGCAAATTCTTAGCGCGTTGCAATATCTCCATAAGCGAGATATCGTTCATAGAGACATCAAAGCGGAAAATATCCTTATCGATCAGGATTATAACCTGAAATTAGCCGACTTCGGCTATGCAGGCAGAGACTCTGGAAACGTGTTCACAACGCCAGTTGGAACGTCGATTTATTTCGCTCCTGAGATTCACGATGGGTTGCCTCATTCGGCAAAAAAAGCCGATTTATTCGCAGCTGGAATGATACTTTTCCTTATGGTCGTTGGGCATATGCCCTTCTGTAAAGCTGATAGAAAAGACGAGGTGTATAACCTCAGAAGACAAAATGATTTTAAAGGTTTCTGGGATTTCCATGCCCAGCTCAGTCGAAAACTGTGCGGCCATGCTGATTTTCCTGAATCTTTTAAAAAGCTCATCTGGGAGATGTTTGATCCAAACCCGGATCAAAGACCTTCAATTTCAGCGATTTTGAGCCACGAATTTATGAAACAGAGGGAATTGACGTCGACGGAAATTGGCAATCTGCTCAAATCAGTCATGGACGCTGATAAGTAAATGCTTGAAAATAAAATAAATAGGATAGGTGTTTTTAACTTAAAGGATGAATCATGTAAAATGATTTCATTTGTTTTGGAAACTTTGCATTGTAAATTTAACTAACGTTGCATTCAGATCTAATGCAATGACATGTTACATGTTACTTTGCGTTGTGTATTTATATTGGGAACTGCAATGTCTGTTAATTCGGACTCAATTGTTTAAGAAATCAAGTTTTTGTTCCTAAGTCATTGATTATTGTAGTTCTCAATGATTTAATTAATTGGAATCCAAACCAATCGAATTTCTTTTGCTAGACTAGTAAAAAATTTTTTGGAGTATCATATCAGCAGTAATGATTATATCTAGCTGATTGAGGTATTTGGACCCATTAGAACCGCAATAATTTAAGAGGCATTGATTTAGGGTTTTTATGCAATTAGCTTCCTATCAACACATTCTGATCTTGCTGGCTCACCGTGATTAATTAATTCATTGACGTGTGAATGTTGAGTCGCTCAAAAAATAAAATTTTTTAAACCGATCAGCGTTTTACTTCAGAAATCACCTAAAGTTCCATTTCTTTTCCTTAGAAATACTCACTTAGCTGAATTTAGTAAGCAAACAACTCAATGAGATTTGTGGAAGGGTTTGGTATTTAAAACAAAAGAAATAATCTTATAATTAGAAACAGAATTTCCATGAGTACTTTCATAACTGAATCACCGGCTCCTCACAATTTGAAAGTCAGACACAAACCCGAAGGATTTTAGGAGAGATAGGTCTTTTGAAGCGATAGTACCAAGCCTAATATTATCATAATGCACATCAATTGGTATTTAATTAAAAATCTTATCGACACGGGTTTATATTAATTTAAAGGCCTCAAGTTGATAATGCGAGAATTTTAATAGCGTTTCTGAGAATTAGAAGGATTTTGACCAAATTGGATCAAGAATACGAAAACCAAATCAAGTTTTTAATTAACCTCAGGGATCAATACTCCTGAATTTTTCTACACTTTCTGCCACAACCTCCTTGCTTTTTGAACTCTATGAGGCACTCAGCTTCCCAAAACATGCTCGGTAACCACTCTTTTCCTACCCAGCTCGCTCAAATATCTCTCTATCAGACGCCGAGCTGACTTTTGATCGATACCGCTCCGATCGAACAAATTCCCGTACACCCAAAAGGTACAACTACTCCCTCATAAAAATTCCATTATAACGACCCATAGTGACTGCTTTCTCTCTTTTGGCGGCCTTGACGAGCACAAGAGCCACGGGACTAAAAAGGTAGGAGTTCGATATTGTCTCAACTCACCTCATCCTCATAGAAATCGCTTATTTTGAGTCTCGAGAAGACTCTCCTCATCACCCAAGAGAATCCACCAGAGTACCCATACATCGGTGTTCTGGTACAATCATTCCACGTGATTTTCTCTAATATTAGCGCTTAGTTGGAAATTATGGGCTTCGAAAGCATTGTTTACGTCACCAAGCGACCTGGTTTGAAGGAATTCCTCACCCGCCTCAGAAAGCTTTACAATATTCACATATTCACGACCAGCAAACGAGCAGTAACTAATGATCCGAGCTATTTATTCTAATTTCGACTGTAGTACGCTGAGGCTCTACTTGACGCGCTTCATCTAAAGCATTACTTCATTTCGATCTTTGGCAGAGAAGACTGCAAGCTGGCTCAAGGTCCTGTGCTTTTGAAGGATCTGACCAAAGTCAATGAGCCTCTAGAACACATCGTCCTTATAGATGTACTGCTAATTACTCTACTTATCAATTAAAAGCAATGGGTATAGAACTCGAGCCTAGACACCAGCCATTACAGAGCCAATTCACTCAAGATCTCGACTTTCGCAGGAGACATGAATGACAATGAACTTTCCAAACTCGTGCCGTTCCTTGAAAAACTGGCTCAGGTCGCTGATGTGAGATCTGTCTCTTCGAAAATGGTGGCTTTTCACGCGGGAAGCGATATAAATACGCCCACATTTAAAGACAAGAGGCAAAAACCAAAAAACTCACCGAAGGCTATCATCAACAAATTCCTCGAAAATTTCTTCCCGAATTCAGAGCTTGACGAGAAGGCTGGATACAGGAACCGAGATCGCATCAAGACAATGTACTCTAAACCAAAGTATCCAAGCACTCCGCTGAAATTAGCCTCGTTGAGAAGTATTGATGTCCTTGGAGAAAGGTCGCCTCAGACAAGAGGATCTTTAACACAAAGAGAGACTCAGCGAGATAGCCCAACGTCAACTAGAGCGAGCGGGATTATATCAGAGGAGCAACGAATAGAATTTTTGCGGTCTGCAAGAAGGTTAACCTACAACTGTGATGAAGAGGGGAATTATTCATTGCTCATGGATGAGACTGCTGGAGGCCAGCGACGGAAGAATTTCCTAGTGCCGTCGTTGCCAATGAGAACGAAACCGATGAGAACATTGCTATTCTAATTAATATATCTGTTGATAAGATAAATAATTTTGAGAAGTCAAATTTTATATTTGATAGAAATTTATTAGGCATTCTTCAAGCTAATTGTTTGAAGAATGATATAATTTTGATAAAGGTGACCTGATTTATCGTTTCCTTTTGCATCGTTTCTCTGTAAAATTTTATATTTATCCATATAGCTCTATGTAATGACTGAGTTAATGCATTCTGAATATTTAGTTAATGTCTCTCAAAGTACTTATTTATTGGAATAAAGACGTTTATGGATAGCAATAACATGAGAGACCTCTTGAGATATAAATGATGTGAATAAGGTTAATAGGGTTAATGTATGAATTGAATAAGAGCTGATTTGTTCATTGAAAATGTCATTCATTTTTTATAAAATTAATCCCATCATACTGAATGGTGAAGTTTACATTTTGAAAAGTGGAATTGTAAGAGGGGTTGAAACTATCGTTATCAGGACTTTGTGAATTCGAGCTATATTCCGCTTTTGCGTAGTGGATGATCCTTCTTTTACGTTTTGCCCCAGAGAGATTAAGAGAAGGAAGAGGCTGCTCCGGAATTTCAATCCGACTTTGGAGGTAGTTGTTCTGAAAAACTCTGCGCTTGTGAGCAGTATTTTGCAAGTCAATTATATTCTTGCTATTACCCTATACGAAATTTTAGAATTAAGCTTTCTACAAATAATAATGAACCTTCTTCACTGATGGTTTGACCTTGAAAACTGTTCTGGAAAATAGTTCGAATACGACCAAGAAATTTTCATCGATGCACTTTCGGAGAGTATTTTTGATGCTTCGACCCAAGCAATTTGCCCTTAGTGAAATCAAAAGAAGCAGCGAGTTTGACACTATCCCGATGATTGGCGAGAAAAACAGGTCTTGCAGCATCGATTTGAGGAAATTCACACCCCAATAGAGCTGTCTATCATCGGACATACTTACTGTGATCGTAAGAGCGATAATTATTGATCCTACTGCCAAGAGCACTGCGAGGACAACTCCAAGATATGTGTACACTTTGCGTGCTTTTTCACTACACAATTTGTCAGAGCAAAAACTAATGCACCTTGAACTAGCAGGGAAAAAGAACATTAAATCACCATTACTTGGAAATAAGAGATATTATTACCGTTTTGAACGAATAGTTTTCCTCTCAGGCTCACCAGAGTTGCTCAACGCCTTTTCAATAATGAGACTCAACGGCATAACGAAGATGATCGGAATCATGAACATGTAGATATTGAAGTTCGTGATTTCTTCAAGAAAATTGAAATTAATAAAGGCCTAAAAATACGTTGTTTTTCGCCACAAGTAATTAAAAGTGATTTACCTCACTGTCACTTGGAGCAAACACGGCTGAGAATCCCAATAGAACCATTACTCGTAGATAATAAAGCAATGCTCGGTACCTTTTGCTGATGCTCGGGTTCGCATAGACAAAGAAATTAATAAATGAATGCGTTACAATAACGGCCACGAATAACTGATATTTCCTGCTGTACTTTTTATTAGGATTCGCTGCTTTCTCTGTCATTATTTTCTGGATA
>ENA-UOTX01001028-UOTX01001028.1-compost-metagenome-genome-assembly--contig:-NODE-1028-length-23761-cov-5.359441_pt1 | contig 23761 bp, 15 predicted proteins | sample MGYA00238143_ERZ746982 | MGnify/ENA primary metagenome ERZ746982 (study PRJEB28758, sample SAMN06268862) | compost metagenome | isolation source: single cell | place: USA: California, Emeryville, Joint... | reverse complement strand
AGGAACCATTCCTGTGTGTTTGCATGCAGAAGTTTAACAAAGAGTTTTAAGAAACTCCAGTTTCAACTGGAGACTTACAAAGGACCCTTGTCTATGTGAAACTTTGAAATGTACATTGCAGAGAACTCACGTAATGATGGAAAAGATATTAAAAAAGACTCATTTTGACCCCCAAAATTCACTTAGCCAAACATCTCTAGCAGGATTCGTTCTAGAGAAGGACCCTAGGATATCATTTCGTCGAGAAGACCTGCAGCTATTGTTGTGTGTCGCCACATGTTTTTGTCCGCCGCCACACTTTTTGTCAGTCGTTATATTTCATTGTTCACCGCTAAAATAAACACTGATTTTCATTTTCAAAATTTCACAATCTCCTGAAACCCTAAATGAATGCTGACACTGAGTTGAACATGAATATAAAAATTGAGCTGAAAATCTCTAAAAGGTTCTGAGATATCTGATTGAGGTCTATAAGTTTATACCTCTAGCCATGGAAAATTGAATGATTGCAACAAAAAAAACCAGCTTCGTGTCCATTCATTTACACTTTTTAAGCAATGTGAAAGTTAATTATCCTCCTCGAAACCTAACTGAAATGTGAAAAAAATATATGCTAGTCTAGAATTTACTTGGTAATTTCTATGTTGCTTTTCTTTAGGACGGCTTCAATTCCTCCGTACTATTCCGGATAACTGGAATAGCGATTGAATGTGCATATATAGAGGTGCCTGTGGTAAATTCTTTTTCAGAAAAAACGCCATAAACCCGCAGCTTTACCCCATGCACATGTCCTTTTACTTGATGATTCTAACCGATACGACAGTAGAATCTCATGCAGTACTTAAATTAAATTTATTCCTTGATTGTTTTTTATTACAGTATTAAATGCTCAAGGAAAATCATCAGAGAGCCACTACACCTCTCAAAATTCAACTTGCTTATGAGTCTTTCGAGCCAATATTAGAAGCAGAGTATTATAGGAAATTTTCAGCGAAATGTCGCAATTCTCACGAGAGACACATGGTCAGGATCCTTGACGGTTCAAAAATGCTGATACACGATAATCATGATCATGCAGCTACACTCTTTCTTCAAGAGCTCTTGAATATCCAGTCTCGCAATTCTAATTTCGCAATTATCAATAGATTTATCATTGGTAACAATGGAGCTCAAATCATATGTTCAACTCGACCATACACTCCGTTAAAATTTCAAAGTGGCAACACTTTAGTAGAGCCTTTGACCATGAAACAAATTCTGGATTGTGAACGACTTATGAGTGATGTGCTTATTGATGTGAAGTTTCTTGGGAAAAAACTTCAACGCAGAACTATATTGAATTTACTGACTCCCGAAAATATCTACTTTATAAAGGAAAGCAACACCTTCTTCTTGGGCAATTGGTTGAAAATTTTTGAAAAACAATTCGAAACTGAAAATGTGGCGTTTAGTCTCGCTGATTCAGAAGAATCTGAGCAAGATCAACTTAATCCTCAGAAGTTAGTGACTAAAATTCAAGTATTACCTTTCTTCATTCAAAAGAGTAAAAAAGGTTAATTTGATTTAGGCCAAGTTCTATGATATTATAAGAGATATTTCATATCAAAGCCCGAAATCATGTGATTCTGCATCAAAAGAGCCCTTCTACGATTCCAGAGACTCCAAAAAATTTAATTCTCTTCATCTCCACAATCCTGAAACCTCCATGTTAAGCGAACGTTTAAATCAATTTTCACTTCAAAAATCAAATCTTCCACTCATGGGAAGCAACAGTGGTAATTTTTCTTCGAACAATTTCCTTTATGATGGGTAACGATTGTTACTCGGTTGTTTTTGTTCCTGAAGAATTCGATCTTTTTTCCCCATTTCCTGAATTGCTTATTTAGCAACTATACAGTCAAAGACGCTTGCCTGGTGCTCATGGAATAATAATAAAATCGATACTCTTGATCTTCAAACGAGGCAATGTTTTGTCCAGTTCGATGGAGTTAAACTAAAGCACAGGGATTGTAACTCATATTTTCAGAACTCTTCTCAAGAAGAGATCAATAATAAATAAGTTGACTCTAGTTGGACACATCTGAAAGAAATCAAAGACTCGAGACTACTTGTATCTCTCCATCATTCTAGCTTGAAATCTGCAAATATGGAGGTTTTTGAGATTCTTGGCTTAAAGCAAGTTAAGAAAATTTACTCTTTTGAGGAAGTTCATGGAGGTAATTTTCATCTGATTGTTACGAGAGATATTTGGTCTTATACACATTATAAATATCTAATAATCATAATTTTCTGCAGTTACAGGATGGGGAGAGGCCGTATATAATTCTCGGAGAGGTGTATTTGGTGCAATGCCTCTAAAAGGGAAAATAACTTACCATCTCTTCAAAATTGAGTATGGTGGTTCTAAAAATTCCTACGATGTGAAGCTGTTGAGAAAGTCAGCATGGCAATCGGAAACTAGGGCTCTAGAAGGTAATTCCATTGTCAAATTCAAATTATTTCTGTTTATTTCATCTTTTCTTTTCTGAACAACAACATCATCAAAATTAATACATGTTTTTATTGCCATAGAAACTTGGATTTCTAGTTTTGAGTTTGATTACAGAGGAGAAACTGCAGCAACTCTTGACAGCGATGGTGTGTGTTTGGTATCCAATTTGGACACTAATAGTTGCACTCTCAATCTAAAAATGGCCAGTAAGCGAGGTAATCGACCATTTTTGATATTATTCGCAACGTTTTCATATACTTTATTCAATTTTATATTCCATTATGCCATTTTATTACTTGGATCTTTAAGATGGGTGTGGACGTTGTAGATGGAGCTCCAACATCGGTGAATTTTTATTATATGTCAAATATAATGAAAATTGTCTCAATATTCTTGATGCGGAGAAGAAAATCCTAACTCTCAAAAATCCGATTCAGCTTGAAAAAATCAGTAATATGAACCTGTTCATTGTCTTCCAGTTTCAATCTTCACTCTTCCTCTCTTCTTTGTGATCTTTAGTAAATAATATGCCACAATTCTGAAATCCATTGCCATGGGTTTACTATACTTTGGAAAAGCTCAACGGCATCTTTAATCTTGATGATATCTGATGACATATTTCTCTATTTTTTAGAATAAATTAGTTCATATCTTGATATTTACTGTTTTAGACTTCTACAAAACATACTGGATTGATGTTTGCAAAGACAATGGAAACTTACTTGCAACAGGCGGTCAAGACAAAAATATCAAAATTTATGATAGACGCAATTCAAAGATCGTGAAATCATTTGATGATATCCATTCGGGTAGAAATATTCATTCTGTTCTTTTCTTAAAATTTCCCGGCAACTAATGACTTAAACAAATTTTTAAATAAATCTAGCATCTCTTAACTGTGTGCGATGGGACTCAAATGAGAAGACACTGGCAAGTACCTCCTATGATACAACAGTCAAAGTTATCGACTTTCACAGCGGAAAGATTCTGTATACTGGATTCACTTCTGACGGAAGTAATTTATTAAGTTCAGAATTAATTCTATTTAATCAATAGATGCTGCCTGCTCGGTTTGCTTTTTATAGGCAAACGAAGGTTCGAGAGCTTATTTACGACATGAACAAGTGAGTTATAATTTTGAGATCGTTATCAGAAATAAGATTTCCTGAGACTATATAATATAATTAAAATATTTTCGTTAGCAGGTTAGAACCAAAGAAATCGGAATCGAGTAGAGAAATAACTAGAAGTTAAATTTGAAATGATTACCTGGGACATTGAACAGAGAACTGAACTCTTTTCAATGAAAATAATGAATATGTTGTTGTCATACGCTATCGTTATTTACTAGTCTTTTAGTGCTATCTTATAGCTCAGTATTCTTCCTTCAGCGAATTCCATGAATACTATCAAGAAAGCACATTGACACATTGACAATATTTCTCGGCCCATTGAAGTCATTCGCAGATATTTCTCTACAAGTTTAGATATTGAGAGCAAACATGGAACTAATAATTATCTCAAATATTCATGATATAATGTGAAACTAGCTTATAAAATATTCACGTTTTCATTATTATGATTTTTGGAAAGTTCTTAATTCAGGGTACTCTCATAATGATAATGCAACTGCTTTAAAATCATCACACACATGATCTCTTTCTCATCTTCTTTTATTCTCTCATAGAATCGATAAATCTGTAATCAATGGTTGACAGATTTTCATCAACATTCGTATTTCCTGTGTGAAAACCAAAAAAGTTTACTCGTGCTTTTTGGTCACTATCTCTGAAAAATGTTGCTTGATTCTAAGACATGGACTTAGTTACTTCCGAAACAGGAAAGCTGGTATTCCATCCTGGTCTTAATTGTAGTTCAAACACCCTAAGTCCTTCTCTAACTCTCTCCCTCTTTGTTGTTAGAGAATCATAATTATCATGAGAAGACTTTAACAGGCTCTTCAATGAGAGATCAGATCAGAATGTGAGATGGTTGAGAGATGTGCTAGCTAGCTTCAATTTTCTATTTCCTGGAGTTTTTCATTGTTTTTCTATTATTACTTCTTTCTTATAAGGATCTCATGAGCTGAACATCGACTCTGTACTGGCTGACGATTTTGCGAGTCGCAAACTCTTACTGTCCTGCGAGGGATGTTAAATAGATCCAAATTTGCAATGTCTGAGAAGATATGTAATAATCAGTGTCCTGCCTTAATGAGGGCAACTTTGCTTTCTTTCTTCTTCAATACGGAATAACTTAGCATTGAAGTATTGCGAACTTTTTCCTGGCGTTGGGGTAAAGGATGATGTATTATGTTTGACAATACTGCTATGGTTAAAAGTCATTTTTCAACTTTTTTGGATAAAAATGTTGCAGATTATTGATTACGTTCTTTACATCATTTAGGTTGAACTCAAGAAAGTCTTTGCTCCTTTATATATATTGAAAAGTGGAGTCTTTTATCTGCATCAACAACCTTGAAGCATAATTGCTATTAGATGATGAAGGGTACAAGAGGTAAAGTAGAAACTAGAATAACAAACGCTAACCTCACTGCTCTGGACAATATTGCATCCAGGAGGTTTCTGCCCCAACTAATTACTCTATTCTTGAAAAGAAAAAAGGAACAGTGAATTGTTAAAGAAAATGTAGTGAATGAATACTTGATTTATCGCAATGCAAAGGATTAATGAGGTGGTATTTTCACTCAATTTTCCTATTGATACAAAGACGGTAACAACTTTGATACAAGACTAGAAGACATTCTTCATTTGGAAAAAACAAATATGTATTAAAGAGGGTCTGTCCGGAGGTGAAAAAATGCTCAATGAGGGGTGTAAATGAAAGTAAAAAGTTCAGCCATTTCCGATGACTTCCCCCAATCTGACATTAATTTCTGGCTATGAAAAGCGAAGGGAGACATCGAGCAGGTTTCAGTCATCGATTTCTTGCTACTTTGTCTTGAAAGAATTTTCATCCTAAGCGTTTTGAAATTATCTTTGAATAATCTAACTAGAACCTGAATTCGAATATTTTTCGATGCATCGTTTGATCCCTGCAGTTGATAATAAGTTTTAGGTAATTAAATACCTGAAGACCAAAAAGTACTCAAATTATAATTTAAATATTGCTTATTTAAACATTTAATTTCACATTGTATCAAATTTATTTTAATTTTGTATTTTCATGGAATTTTTTTTAGTAAATATGATCAAATGAGTTGCATTCGCTGCTTTGGTGTTCTTGAAAAGATACTTTTCATGAGGATTCTCGGTGCTGACACACTGGAAAAGTTTTTTGCATTTGGAAAGAATTATCTGTGTCTAGTTAATACGATACTACTAAAGCTCAACGAAGGGGAAAGGAAAAGCCAAAGGAGAAAAAGAGAATTCGACATAAGGTTAAGAAATGGGCTCACTGGCATACAAATTGTTGTGCTCCCAAGAAAAGACAATTGCTTCCCTCCAAAGAAAAGACAATTAATTCAAAGAATCGGATTACTCAACTATTTTTAGAGGAACTGTGCAGAAAAGAAAGCTGATAGAAACTGACAGATCCTCCAATATCAAATGGTAAAGGTTTCAGATCAGTCAGTGTAAGTGAAGGCAAATTAATGGTTGAATAATATTCGAAATTTACAACTCGAGCTTAAGAATGTAGATTTGGCTCCATCAACAAACTTATATTTCCTTGAAAAAAAATTTTGCCCTCATAAAGAAGTTTTTTCGCACTTTCAAATAACTTAGTCTTCTTCCTTGGAGACACCATTTAGGTTTTCATTCACAGCGAAACTCATTACGAGAAGGCTGACTGATTAGATCTGATTCACGTGTTTTACTACATAGTTTTATTTTCAATACTCCAGCAATTTAATATTCAATTTTCTCCAAATTTGCTCGGATTTATACCGAATCTCTCCGGAATGAAGTAGCTGAACTTTGGAAGTTTCAAATTATGCTCCGACGTACTCCTTCAAATCCTAGCAATGACCCGACATGTTCAAAGTATGCTCTTAAACACAATTTTCTTGATCGTTGATTAACGTATTTTTTGTAAATTCGTCTTCACTCATGTAACCCTACAACTTAGCCATGTGCTGAGTGAATGAAAAGTCATGCAGATTCTTTTGACCATTGTCAAGCAAATCGAAGGCAATCTTATATGAGATGTCTCTCTTAATATTCCAAGAAGTGACTGGACACTAATTTTACTAACAAAATTATTAAATTGTAGTTGGAATGAACAAGGTCTTACTTTCAAAGATCTTTTTTCGCATTTTCGTGAGCAATCAAATGACTCAAAAAATTATCTTGGAGTTGAGGATTTTGATCAATTGATCTTAATTGTGAGATTGAAATTCCAAAAATTTCAGGAAAACCAGTAACAATACAGCACATTGTTTTGCATTGCTTTTCGTATTCTTAGTTTATTGGTTTTATATTGCACCACATACATTGTTTATTATGTATTCAGGTGTCATTCATTTATTTCATTAACAAGCATATGCATGTATGTTTTTCATGGAAAATTTTTATAAGATCATAGAAAGTGTATCTTGCAAAACTCATTCTTGAGAAAATGTCTTGTAGAATACTTTTTCATAATGGACTGGGACGATGGAAAAGAAAATCAAAACTCAATTTTGACAGTAGCATACTTTGAGTGCCAATATTTTCTATCGGCAGATAAAATTTTGGTTTTTCCCTCCAAAACTCAACTACCGATAAAATTTGAAAAATAATGTTAAACCTATACAGTCCGATGGTCAGCCTCAAGCATTCGGCTGACTTTACAAAGTGGATGAGGTAAAATATCTATTCCATAACCGATCGTTTTAGCCTGTGATTTCTTTCGCTAGATCAGAACATTTAGTTGAATCAGCAATGTGATCATCATAATCCAACCTAAGCTATCCAACGCCGGTTCACTCTGGCATCTTTAATCATGCTTAGCGATTCAATCTACTCAAATAGACCTTGAAATCCAGGAAAAATGAGCAAGATCCCGAAGAACAAATGCAAAAGCAATTTATGAAAGGCTTATTAGTGACTCAACTTGCTGGAAATATCTCTCTTGCCAATCCACTAGATCCAATAAATCATCTGAATCAAATGGAGAGAAAAAGACGGAAAAAATTTCCATCCTATTTACAAAACCAAGTAAACACGTCATAGAAGGACAAGGAAGCCGGTATCGTCTTTTTTGTTTCCGAGCAGGCTCAAAACCAAGTTTGGCCCAAAGTCGCAACGACTCCTGTAAGCAAAAAAAATTGACTTGTAAGCAGTGAAACACGATATGAGCAATATTGAAGAGAAAAAAACAACTAATGGAAGGAACTAAGCAAATAATACGACTTGACTTTGTTGAATATCATACTGAGAGAATTTTCAAAAAACCTCGAAGAAAGCCTGTGCTCTTGAAAGAATGCTCCAGAAATTCCAACAAAGATGTTTCAAAAATAAGTAGTGAGGATGATTGCTGGGAGCGAAAAAAGTTGAGGTTAGCGAAGATGGAGGAAAACAGACCAACCAGAATATTATTTAAGAAGAAGCGAAGCTGGTTGCAAAATTGCAAGAAGCTTTACCTTGCATCAAAATGTGTGTTTGATCATCGAAAGAACTGAAGAAATTCAAAAGCGTCTATCTCCTAATCACTGAGCTCAGTCCTTATTTTCAAGGCTTGGAATTATGGCACGATTTACGCGAAGTAATGGAACAAGAAGATTTTTGTACCAGACTCTCTCATAATTGACTCCAGAATCCAAAAGTGCATTCACAGACTCCTTTGACTACTGTATATTAAATCAATAGAGACTGTGTGGATTAGTCAGTGGAAAGAGATATTAGCTTCAGATTAGACTGTTCTGCTTTTTTCTCATATTAGCAATCATCGAAATGTTCTTAGAATCAGCAACTTTAAAAAACTTTTTTTATCATCAGTCGAGTACACGATTTTACATTCAGAGGTTAGGATGAAATCAGAGAAGTTCGGAAGCTTCTGGGATAATAATCGTTTTATAAACACAAAAAAAAATTTCCAAAAATTATGGAAGACAAGTTTCAGTGTCCAAAACCACGAATCATATCTCGTAGCAACCAATCTATTACAATTGAAGTCCCTGCAGGAGAGTTCTATCAATACAATGATTTGGTAGAGAGAACAGAAATGCCAACTGTTTACAATACTCCTTTGTCGCAGTTCCCTATTTTCTACCACACTCCATCATCTCAATCAACAATTAATCAACTGCAAGAAGAGAAATATCGTCGGATGAGTGAGACCCACTATTTACCTTTCCATGAACAACTCTCACAACTTGCTCATCTCGGTCAAAATCAGCCCAACGATAAATACGAAGTAGGTTATCCTAGTTTGATTAATTCTCATTCTCAAGCCCAACCAACATTTCTAAGCGAGATCCCGAAAAATAATTTTTTCAGTCGACAACCACAATTTGATAGAGTTCATGAAGATGTTCGGGATTACCATCCTCCTAAGAGACAAACTATGGATCGACCACGAGAGCATCCTTTAATCCGAGTAGATTGTGAAAAATATTACCCCGAAAAAGAGTGGGAAAACTTACCATCGCTTAATACTTCTCCTTATTATAATGAGTTCAACTCAACGTATCAGATGAGTCAACCAACGCTAGGATATGATTCGGGTAATATGAGAGATAATCAAAGAATGGTTATTCCAAATAATAATTATTCAATATCCCTCTTTAATCCACCACCACTACACAAAGCAAGGAATAATTTGCATGATTCGTATCAAGAGGAGTCATACAGTAATCTTTCTCAAAGGGGCGAGTACTTTAACAAGGAGAAAAGTTATTTTATTACCCAGCCAAAGAATAATGTTAATTATGATCCTACACCAGAACACCTTTTTCAAAGTAGAGAGTGCGCATATATAGAGAAGTATGTTTTTGCACAAGAATTACAACAGGAATTTGTTATTCTGGATAAAACGATTCAAGAAACATCGAAGAATTTATTTCTGAACTCTTACCTGCAAGAAGAAAAGTCAAACTTTATGGAGCCATTCTCTCAAAAAGGAGATTCGACAAGGAATATTATCAACCTTATGTGGGAGGCCATGATCGATTTACTCTTCTTTGATGAGAAAAATGAAGAGTTGACCGAAATCGAAATTTTTGAATTGTTGAACATTCATAGCCATCGAATGGTCAACTTAGCTCCGAAATGTACTCAGCAAACAGAATTGAGAAAAGACAGAATTTGCTTCGGAGATTATTGCAAGGTGCTAGCTGATATGAAAGTGAAGAAGAATCACCCTCAAAAAGGAAGGACAAATTCTTTGAAGCGAAAAAAATGAAAAGGAAAAGCTCTTTCAACAACACATTAATTGTCTCATATATATCATTTTCAAATAATATATATTTTCAAAGAGTATGGAAAGAGTTTACATACAATGAGCAATTAATTTTAATAAGGAGTTGTTTTGACTTCGAGAAGAAATCCCAAAGAATGCACCCTTATACATATTAATTGAGATTTTCAAATTACTTAAATATATTCTCTCTGAGTTTGAGTGATTTAAGATTCTCTTCTAAGTCAGAGGTTAAATCGATATTTCTTTCGAAGATGTAACGATGTAATTCAATCATTGGTATTGATGTAAAAATAGGAGTCTAAGTTAACAAGAGTTATCAGTTCACCAAACAAAAAGAAAGGGTAAATTTGAAGATTTCAATACTATAAGGCTAGAAAAGTTCCTGAACAGAAATGTGAATATGGTTTGAAGCATTAGAGTCAGAGAGAAATCAACTCTTGTTTAATTATTATATGCAGAGTTGTCTTTCTTAGTCGTGTTCATCTGAAGGCCCCTTTGTTCCATTAACATCTACTCCTTTTCAAAGAGTGAATCATTAAAAAGAGCAATGACCAGATAAAACTATATTTTCAGGAAACTTTTTGTTTCCATTTGATTTTTGTTGAAAATTTCAACCACTTGGGCGGTTTTCACACCAATTCGCAGAGGGAAATCACTCATGCAAGTTCAACATTTGTTATTTGTTTAGAAGCGGCAGCCTCAGTCGAATGTGTGCGGTTATGGCCTCTAAATACAGAGTTCAGCCAGTATTCTATGTTCGTTGCCAGAACATAATTCATATTCACTCACATCTGTCAATATTGCTATTATTTGTGTGTCCCTCACTATATTTTATTGCTATTGCCTCTCCTTGCTTTGTAGTGCTCCCTGATGTGACCGACAAAGAAGTCAAGTGGCTAGAAAGAATTTGGAATGCTCATACTTTTATCAAAAGTACCAATTGTAAAGCACTTTAGGGCCATTTTTGTGACCGCGTTGAAGTCTTCTATTGTAACACGCCATCTTAATTGAAATGTTCAATGGCTTCATAAGTGATTCAGTTTAATTTTCTCACTTTGCGCTTTTCCGGTATGAGAGAAACTAAAGGAAGAGAGGGGAAGCTTCTTACTAATCAAGAAATTACAAAAACTTTAGAAATCTCGATGATTAGTCGGAGCTTGTCCCAGGTAGCAGGCAGCTCTGATTCTGTTGAGGCGCTTTGAATATGAAAGAGTCTGAAAAATTCGATGTACTTGTCTCGTCAACAAATTGCTGGAAGAATCTGCAAGTCAGAAACAAAATGACTTAAACCTTAAATGATTCTTTGACTAACGCTGGAAAGAGCACTGCGTCTCAACAATGCTAGAGGTCATCAGAACAGCCACGCAATATGCACCAAGGCCTCAAGGAGCTTCGTGATGATAACCAGAAGAGGTAGCACAAATCTCCCTCTTATAAGTTCAAAATTGACTAGCGAATTGGAAAAAGATTGAAAACGTTGTGGACACAGGGACTGATTGCTTCATTTTACAAAGGATTGAAAGCAGCCAGAATAAGTAACTCCAGCCAGCTTTCAAGAAGAAATACACCGAAAGTAAAATTATTTGTTTTACCTCAAACTAACAATAAAATTTCAATCAGAAATAGTTATCTGTCTAAAATTGAGGTTAGATACAAAAAGGTCTACCCTCTCATTGCGACTGATTAAAATATCAAGGCCGAGAGAACTTCAGATCTAGGATATTTATTTAAAAGCAAACCTTAAATCGGTTTTGTTTATTATTTTTTTCCCTTGCAAGCAATCTTACTACTTTACCTGAAGGATGAACCTAACTGTAATAATGTGTTTATTATCTTTGTCTATTTGATTCATGACAGAAACTTTTGCTGTTCTTACTGTAATTTTACGGCTCTATTCTGTTTAGTTATTATTTTGGATGCTGTTTTCTTAGCTGCCTCAGTATATTAATTGCATTTGCTTTCAAGTCGTTTTACGGGACACCAATGCAACTCGCAATTTACTCTAGCGGAGAAAATGATTATTGTTGAACCAACTAAATACCAGTAACTGGAAGAGCTTGATTGAGATATTAAGTTATAATTGAGGTCCAAATTGTATTAATATAAACTAAAATGTATTCGCAGATCACAAGATGGTAATTTTGTATTTCACATTAGCAGTTCCTTTCAGGACAATTAAAAAAAACTATGTTAGACACTGTCCTAATTCACCGCCATCGTGAATTCTATCTTAAGAAATATCTTATTGTTCTTTGCACTAAGTCTTCCTTGACTGTGTTTGGTCCTCTTAAATTTTGTTATTCGTATCATCATCAGTTTCATAGATTTCGTCAACATCTATCGGTGTCAAATCTCCCAGATCAACAGATTCCTTCTTTGCTCCTCCAAAATTAATAGTTTCATTCTCATTCTGAATATAATGCGGATGAGGGTTATTCATCACAGGGTTCAAGCTGAAATGCCAGTCAGATCCCTTCTTGCCTTATTCTCTTGCTGTCCTCAATCAGATTCAGCGTCATGTTCCCCTTTCAATTTCTCGAATGTGCTGATTTGAGACTCAAAATAGCTCGCTCGTGCCTGATACTTCCTAATCACATAGCACACCACGCAGAATAGTACTAAAGCTACTGAAAACCTGATTGCTTAACCAGTCGCTTGACCCTTTTTCGAGTCAGCAGCGGTTGAATCGCTCATAATTGTGTATTTCTGGTTCTAAACGCACTATGAGCTGTTTAATCTATTGAAAACTCCAGGGATGTCCTGAGACTGCGAGAAGCCCATTTAATATGCTTTGAGGTCGTAAACCCAAGTGCCTGAATCAATCGTTGTCCCGTCACACTCTATTTCCGGAGGATAAAACTTCGCTTTATAAAATATCAGATTTAATCAACTGTAACGATCCAGCGATCGTTGTTGCGAGAATACGATATCATGGTTTTCAAAGGATGAGACAAGGATAAGTAACTGTAGTCTTCAGGGAAAGACTCGGTTTCTGGGATGGAAGGAACCCCTAGTCGATACAGAAAGCCCACGCCTTGGAATCTGAGGTAGACGTAGTTATCGTCAATCCATAATTCATTATCAGTATCTGATTCGACTTGGAATTTTCGGTTCAAATAGTGGCTTTTTGTGACTTCATTGACGGTTTCTTTGAAATATTCAAGTAAATAGCGGCTCTTCCCTTCGCGGACGAACACGAGGAGGATATCTCGCTTGGTTTTGATAGCTAAACCGCCAAAGACCATTATTTTATGCATGAAAATAAAGTTTTGCTGGGATATGTTGAATTTTGAGATCGTCAAGAACGTATAAAATCTTTTTCTCTGTATCATAGCTGTAATCTAAGATATTTATTCTGGTTTCTGGAGGCAAGCTGAGGGCTAAAGCGTCTATTTTGATGATCAGAATATCGACTTCGTTGCTTCTGTTCAACTTTTAGAGAGATCACGTCATATACAAATAACCCTTCTCCTTTGGCACATATCAGCATCTTCTCGTCGAACAGATAAGCGTTTAGTAAGGATTTGACTGATTTATAGCCTATCAGCAGATTAGCTTTGCTAAAATTGACTTGAATTTGAAGATCTTTCCTCTGAATATTCGTAAAAGGCTAGAATTTCCTTTGCCACAAGCAAAATACAAGCAAAATGACCTTTGACGAAGAAGAAATAAGAAAGAACGCATTTCTATCAGCTTGGTCATCTAGCAGGAGCTATTGAATTTTCTTTGTGATGCTGATTGATTGATCGTAGACGAGGTCATGGACTTCGATATACAAAATTTGGAAATTAAAAAATCAAAAAAAAAGCAGAGAGTCATTGAGATAAAAATCGTCAATTCGGCCTTCAATTCGCTCCATTATTGGAACGTCCTTTCATAATAATATGCGGAAATGGAACAAAGTGATTCAATTGAGCTAGAAGTAGAAGAGGGATTTTCTGAAACATGAAAGGCTTTAGGAAAATCACCCAAAGCCACAGAGAGGTAGGAGTTTGATACTTATAGGTTTTTTATGCAGCGTAGTTTCTGGTGGAAGTCCACTCACTACCTACATAGTACACAGCGGTTAGTCAAAAAGCAAGAGAAAAGTATAGTTACTTGAAGATGGATGGTGGAATCGGAGAAAACAAAGAGTTTTTATGACTAACTTTTGTATTTTATCTATAATAATTCATATTAATTTCTTCTACTCTATAAAATCAGTTTAGAAAGCATCAGCCATCTTTTTTTCTTAGCAATAGATTCTAACAGAATATAAATTGGCAGGAACAGATGAAAACTATTATTGTGGTTTTCAATAGTATTTGACTGCTGCTTTTGTAAGGGAATATACTATATCTGAGTAATTTTTAGTTTGCACTATTTAGAAGGATTGATTTGAATCAATTATTCACAGCAGATTCATGGTAAATGAATTTTATTAATTTGAATTTTTGTTTTTGAATCAGAAACCACGATGCTATCTTATTTTTTAAAATCTGTCTATTGATGAGTGTTAATACTAACAGGAATGAGGGTCTGGAATTTAGAAACCATATGAGTACCATCTACCAAGTTATTTGTCTCTTGCATTTTTATTTTATAGTAAACGGTTCTTCTGGATACAAATCTCTGAGAACGTAATTTATCGATATGATAGTCAGCCCCTTTAAACACTGACTACTTTTCTTAAACTTGATAAAGATAGTTCAAGTGATAAACATATTAGCCTCATTGAGTGTATGCCAAAAGAAACCGAAACAAAATCATTTATTAAAAATTCAGAAATTTAATTTTTCAATTAGTATTTATTCCCAATCGATTTGAGTGTGATTTGAGTATGAATAGAATGCTTAGCGTTGTAAGCTATTGTCTCTCACTAAGTTAATTTTTGCTAATGTGCTTACTTCAAGTTAAGATGGTCAGTAATTGTATTATTAATCACAGGAATGATTCCACAAATAACTTTGACCTCAAAGAAAAGAGGAAATGATCGTGAATTCATTCTTTTAAAGTTGTTCCGAATATTTCAAAACTCAAAACAATTCTAGAAGCTCAAAAAACGAGAGAAAGCGTTTCTCATTCTATCGGATAGCATTTCAGAGATTGCCAAGAGTGCACAAAACTACAAATCAAACGAATACCACTTTGTAAAAACTATAATGAAAATTAAATTAAAAGACCAAGAGAATTTTGGTAAGAAATCTGGGATTTTTCGGATCTCTTCCAATTAGGTAAGGCAACATCAGAAGACGAGTTTCCACTTTTCTGGGTTCAGCCAAGCTCATGCACATTGAAGCGAAAACCAATCTCCAGAATATTATAACCTCGCTGATCGATTTACAAATGTCACTAATGCCCTTAATATGATCAGATTGCAAAGGAGAGTTGGAAGTGTCTAATGATTATAAAGAGATAAGGGAACGAATTAAAGTAAAGAGTATTGAGTATTATTAAAAGACTTGGAATGTGGAAAACCTAAAGTATGGAATGATTCAAGCTATGCAGACCTTATTTGTAAGAGAAATTCGTAAAAACGTTTGGGTGGGTATATTTTGAGTTAGCTATCTAAAGTGTGAGTGAAGTGAAGTTGTTTCAAAATTTTAACTAACGACATTAGAATAACTATTTTATTGTCATAATAGACCCTGTAGTGAGACTTTAGATGTCTCTATAAGATCTTCGCTAAGAAAGAACAATATCGTTCATTTTCTCTGCAAAAAAATCGAGTTTCAGCCGAAACATTTTTGTTCTAGTCTATATATATATACCCTCTCATGTTCTCGAGCCATGGAAAATTGGTATTTCGAAAAAAAAGCCTTAGATCGAATCGATTAGAGAGGTCATTGCTGTTGTCTTGATGACACCACGTTTCGGCAACGAAGAAAATGTCAGGCTGAAATCGTTTTAAGGCTCTATGAAAGGAGTAGAAGTTTTCCAGTAAGGGGAGTGATTTGATGCTCTTTGTGTTCGTCTTAAATAAGCCATGCATAATACTCTTGATGATGTCAATGAGGTTCTATACGATATAATCACCTCAATATCACGCGCTCTTGATTCTTCTAAACCTCTATTTTCTGAATGACAGTGCAATAATAGCCTTTCTTTGAATATTCAACTCTGTAAATACATCTTTCAAAAAATCGTATCATAGAAATCTCTAAGCTTCATTTCTCGTTTTAACTATTTAAAACAAGCTGAAAAACAAATTGAAATCAAGAAGTACCCTGTCCTCGAAATGTACTGAAAATGGATTTGTTAAATGTTTCATTTTTGAGTTCTGTTTTTTTGTTGTTGTAGTTGTGATCATTAAACGCTGTCTGTCTGGATTATATTATTAATTTTGCTCGTCGAAAACAATGGGTCTCTTCGTCTAAATAATGAGAATTTGAAATTGAATATGTGGTTAGAAAATATAAGAGAGAAGTGTGTTACAGCATTGGTTCTCATTGTGGAAAATAATTTCATTTTTTGTTCAATAAAATCTTAAGAGCTCCAGCATTATTTGGTAACAGAGTAATAATCGTTAAAGTATCTTCTAATGAGCATAAACTCAGCAGAATATAGCTTACCTGCTTTGAAATCAATAGTTTTACAAGCGATAATCTTATTTTCGCTATACGAAGGATCAATAATATATATAATTTCTATCGAACACTTCTACTGAATATCATACATAAAATAGTTATGGTAATCTCTTCGAATGTTTCGTCTGACTTGCATTTCGAGATCTTATTTCAATTAATTCTGGCTCAGGCGATTCTTCATTTTTCCTTCGCTTTTCACGAGTCAGCAGTCGTGAAAACTCTTTCTGAAACGCATATCGATTTGACTGAGCTTCAATTCCCTCTGAGAAACTTGAAGTTTTTGTTTTTAATGAATATTTTCTAGCTGCACTGGGAGTAAAATAAGGAGCATCACCAATTATTTTATGATTTTGCTGAGAAATGCCGAAAATTCTTGCCAATTCTTCACTTTCACCACACTCTTCATCCTCTTTTTCAGAAAAAGATGCTCTTTTCTTCCTTGAGGAATTAACAGCTGAGTATGGAATTATCTTCGAAGGAATCGTAGTATTGCTTTGCTGATGTGCTTGATGTTCTGGCTCCTGATTAATGCTGGCTCGTAATTGATCAGACATCGTTTGTTTGTTTCCGGTAGAAACTTGTTGGAAATTAGTAAAAAGTTGGAACTTGTGTATTATTCATACCTATAGCTTGCAGAAGACAAGAATGAGAATATTTTCTGACTGAAGAACCAAAATCTTCAGAAATTATTCTGAGTCTTTCGATCGAATTCCAGCTTCTCTCTTCCATTTCTTGACACTTTGCTGCCACTGCCTCTGTTAAAGTTTTGAGAGTTGACGAAAAGTTTTTTTCTTCAGTATGATAGTGTTTTTCGTTCGCCTGATAAATATTGCGGCTAGTTTCTACTTCTCTGATTGCTTTATTGTAACGTGTTGTAATCTTATCAAAGGAAAACATCAATAGTGAAATTTTATTGAAGTGTTGCTTTATAAAGTTCAGAGTTGGAACAGTTTTTTTGAGCTTTTTCAATTTCTAAATCAATTCTTTCCAAGTTTCTTGTTGAGTTTATGTGATTTTTTTGTTTCTCTTCATATGCTTTTGAAGCTTTCTCCCAAAATTCTACTAAGGTTGAGAAGCCTTGGGCAAACTAGAACGTGTATAGTCATTAGAGCTCATTTTTAGGATATAATAGACCTGTTTTCGAATTTTATAGAGCTTTTTGCCATTATTTTTGAGAATTTTATGCTCATCATTCATCACTTGGGCAACTGCATCTAACTACATCAAGCTTGAAGTTGAGATGAAAAGGAAAATGTCATATATCACCTTCAAAGCGTATTCTCTCAAAAAGATTTCAACAGAAGCATACTGAGGAAGCCCTTCATCATTAATTATTGCCGTATTTTTAGTTTTAAGAATTGATAGAATTGAGTTTGCATAGTGAGAGGTGAGTTTGCTGAACCGCTTAAGATCAAAGATTAAGTATTGATGATTATATTCGATGTTGCTTACTTTGAATAAGCTCTTAAAATGCTTATAGTCTTTATGGTAATTGACAAGGATGGCTTGAGATTGCAAAAATTGAGTCTTTTGCATTTGAAAATTACCGCTCGGCGAAATAATAAATTAAACTTGTAATATTTATTAACAAACTTTTTTTATGTATATAAAAGAAATTTGAACGACAATTGAACTGTTTTCAGACCTTTGCTACGCCTCTGCCAACTATTTTTATTTTTTATTAAGTCGACAGTTCGAGGTAGTTCAAAGTAATTTTTCTGAATTTCGATGGAAATAATATCTGTGCAGAAAGTAAGGGTGAAAGATTTTCTAAAGGTGAAAATTAGAAAGAGAATGTTTTAAAAAATCGAGAGTATAAAACAATCTCAACTCTTGCCCAATTAATCCCATTCATCTTAAAACCGGATTTCTTACAGAGAGCAATTTGAATAATTATGAGCAATTTGCCTATGATTTGTGTCACACGTGCAAAATTTTGTTACACTATAACGACTCAATTATACACAACTCCAATCTCTGAAGATTGATTATGGTACAGCATTTAAGGTTCCCCTTCAGTATTCCTTAAGATTGACTAAAAGGATTCCAAGTTTCTGTCTAGCAGCGCATCATGGTGAATTTATTTGCAAGATACGATAATACCAATGTAAGCTTACTCAATCAAAATCAACTTGCCATATCATCATTTTGCTGGATATATCAGTTCGACTATCAAAGATGAAACCCCTTATTCAATTGCAAATTGTTTAGTGAAGGAAATAATAATTAATCGAATTATTAAACGAGAAATGATTAGGATCCAGCATTGACATTTAACAATTATTCCCGTAATTCGCATTCCAAAAAAATTTAATTCCAGTCGGAATGGTCTGACGATAAAATTGGACCAAAATTATTTCGCCACTAAATAATTATTTTTCATCCAGATATGAGCGTCGGGCTTCTTGTCAAGGAGATACGAAATACGAATATGGAGCATACGAATAAAAGATGAGAATGACAATATAACACTTGGACTAATTTCAGACATTTTAATTGAGTGTCGGACGAAAAGATTAATCAAAAAGTAATGAGCAGTAAGTTCAATTAATGGAAAAATTTATTGAACATAGCAAATTAAAAAGGTAAAAAAATGAAAATATGATACTAAAATGAGTGGCATAACGCCGTAAAGAAATATTCTCCCCACACATGTAGGATATTATATGAAAAATAATATAGGATTCTATCCACCAATACAAGCTTCTTTCTATAATCATATAAAATCTATGCTATAGTTTTTTTTTTCTCAGTAGCATAACTACTATATTGGTTTTTTTTTCTTGTTTGCGTATGCAACTTGCTTCTGTATATTTTATTTTTATTGATGTTGAATATTCTCACGATAAATAAAGCTCTTAATGATAATTATTTGTTCGGCTATCTTGATATGCGAGTACCATAGTTTCAGTGCTCTAGTTCTCGCATTTTTCCCCGATGGACCGTACGACTCTGTATCAGAATCATCATTTTTCGCAGCATCAGTCATTCCTTTTCGGCTGTTCATCTTCATTTCTTCCGTCTTTTCACTTAGACGTTTGTTGCTTCCTGAGAGCTCTCGGAACAACAATATAGGATTATAGACTGGTATTCGATGATGTTTTGCGAAATGAGCCTGACTCATTATTATCTTCGATTCACATTTGGGACACCATTGTATATGTGTTTAAGAGCTCCACTCCGTTTTTTGTAATTAGCCTGCAGATATTAGGCTCTGCTTCATCCACATCGATTTGTATCAGAGTTTTTTCTGAGAGGTTTCTATTCAGCCGCACTTCCCTTCTGATTCGACTACTTTGGACAAGAAATTCACTTCATCTTCGTATCTCATATCCGCATAACGATTTAATGATAAAATTAGGGGTTGCCTTGGCTAGTTTGGTAAAAGATTTGAAGGTGGACCACACCAGTTTTTCCAACATTTCTTGATTTTTCTTGGCGTTTCACTGTAGTAGAGAGGAAAAGTAGTCCAAAGGTTTTTTCTGTATTCCAAGGATACTTTGTTGAGGATGGGGTTCAATTTGACTTTTATAAAAGCACACTTTCTCCTAATATGAGACACTTGTTTATTCAACGAGAGCTTGAAGGTTAAGTATAACCCCAGATATTTGTACTCGCTCAGAATAGGTATCCCACGTATATCCTCTTGAGTTAAAAAGCGCTTACTGTGTCGCGTCGTAAATTCTACTATACCCGACTTTTTCTTGTTTAATTGTAGTCCACTCTCTGCTGAGTATTTCTCGATGGCTTCTATCACTTCCCTGATCTTGGACCGACTTGTCATGAGGATCATGAGGTTGTCCGCATAGGCAAAGACGTCACACGTATCGATTCTCAGCGTCTCCGTTAAAGTTATCAATAATGGATCTAAGTAAATGTTAAACAATGCAGGGAAAATAGCTGAGTCTTGTGCAACCCCAATATTTGGCTTCATATAGTGGTTCCCTGCGTGAATAGACAGTAGAGAGTAGATTGATCGCAAATACGATATGTCCTCAGTCGTAAGTATTCCTTCAAGTCGTTGAAATAGAGGTTGATGGTAGATTGTGTTATATGCGTTCGCGAAATCGATGAATATACCGTACACATGTATCCTTTTATCAGTGTAGAAATGTATCCGATCAATTGCTCTTGTGATGTTGATGAAAATTCCACAGTGTGGAACAAACCCAGTTTGTGAGAGATGGAGCCTTTCAATCATGTACTTTTGTAATTTGTCAACCAATCTGGTCTAGATTATCTTCAGTAAGGGTGATGAGACGATAATGAGACGAAACCTATCGTAGGTTGGGATCCTTGGTTGATCCTTATTAAGCGCAACTAACCTACATTTAAAGACTATGCTATAGTTTTTCAAATAAATTCCTTAACCCGTCCTGTGTTCGGAACATAAATATGTTTTTCTTATTTGCTATTATAAGGCTTATTAGGGTGCGGAAAAAGTGCATGAACAACTTAGACGAAAATTGTACAAAATGTACGAAAAGCCAACAGAAGGCACAACAAGTGGACTAAATTCAAGAAAAGTGAACAAAAATCACGAATATAGCTAACACCTCCCAGCTGGTTAATTCTTGCCCTTCTAAATCATCTTCTGAGTTTCAAGTGAATTTACAATTTTGCGCCCAAAAAAAAAAAAACATGAAGAGAATTTCGAAATTTGATAAAATAGAACATTCTTTGGTCTATTTTGAAATAATCAGTAGATATCAGTATTCGAGCCATAAATCTAATGAGCATGTATTAAGAATTCTTCTTTTAATGAAAGCCTTCTTGTAAATCTTACGGATAGCAAAAATACGCTTAAAAAGTTTTGCAAGTTCTCTCAGAGATACTTATTCAAAATTCCGCAAAGCCCAAAAAATTTCCTTTATGATAATTTTAACATTCAAAAGCAACATTCAACTTTATTCAATGAGGTCACTAGAATTAAATTGAATGTAGTAACGCTACTAGTAAAATCGCAATGTATAGTAGAGTTGACGATCTAACTCTTCTGGATCTATTTCCTCTTTTACCTCTTCAACCTCAACCTCCTGAGGCGGTTGTGACTTAAACATAATTGGACGTCCCACTCTCCTGTCAGCCAACAAACGTTTTTGAAGATTTTTCATCTTTTGCTCTTTCTCCTGGTCAGCAAGCTCATTATTGCGTTTAGTTATCTAAGTAAAAACAAAATTTCAGCCTCTGCCCAATCTCGCAAATCAATTACTTCTTCATTGAACTTTTTCACTCGGGCCGTCTCCAAATCAGCCATTCTTTTTTTATCCTTTTCTTCATAGACCTTCTTCTCTTTCAGGTACGCTTCAATTTTCTTTTCAATTTCCTTTGAAATTCACTTGTTAGACCGCCAAACCTCAAAGAAATATTTTACTTTGAGCCGTTCTTCTCCTTTTCTATTCTGCTCGATTTTTTCTCCTTTCCCTAATCTCTCTTCGTAAATCAGATTTATCATTAATTCGAGTCTATTGAGGGTGTGTTCAGCGTCGTTATCGCTTTGGACCTTGGCCAAGTTGTTTATCAATTTCACTTTTTGCTAATGCACGGCTTATGTCTCATAATTTCGTTTACAAAATTCTTACCTGAATCATTTTCTCCAGCTCCTGGTGATTTTGAATTAACTGCTTTCTCTTTTCAGTGAGTTCTTCTTTCTTCCGTTTATACTTCTGTCGGACCTCATCGAGCCCTTGCTCATCGACCTGTGTGTTTTTGATCATAAATTGATTCTTCTCTTCGAGACTCTGGAATATGTCCTGGATCTGCTCCGGCGTTTTAAAATACATTTCGAATTCGTCATCGCTATCCTCGAGAAGCTCGATTAACCCCTTAGGTAGCTCTATTTTATAATTCTCAATAGAAAAGCCCTTTGTTTTCGTTCCTACACACACACGATGAGAGAATTAAGATCTATATGAAGAGATTGAGGATCCTTACTATCAGACAAGTCTCCTCTTGACTTTTTTCTCAGCGCTTTCAGTCTTTTTTGCTCTTCAAGATGGCTGTTCGGAGTAAGCCCATCAAGAAAAACTTTATAGTTCCAAAGCTCGCTCAATTTTTCTAGAAGTTTGCCGTTCTTGCTCATTATCGACGATTTCAGCTCGTTTGCCTGCTTGATTTCGGCGATCTTCTCTTGTTTCTTCTTTGTCTCTTCCTCAGCCCTTGTAATCGCGTTTCTGCACTTATTTTTGTTCTCTTCCAGGAATTTATTGAACGCATCGAGATCTTCTTCAAGCATCATTTCAGATTTCTGCAAACCGAGCTCTTGCAAATGCGCCAATTCTTCAAACTCTTTGATCTGCTCTTTTTTCTGATCGATTGCCATCTGAAAGAGGAACATTTCCCTCTTCTTGGCGATGAAGTTTGCGAGAGGTTCTTTATGTCGAATTCGGTTCTTAATTGCACTTTGAGCAGCATCAACTATGTTGCTTTATAGAATAGAAATAAACGATATGTTTCTTCAATAGGCTCAAACTACATTTTTGATTTCTTTTCGCCTTTTTCATCTTCACCATCTTCGTTTTCAAGGTCCGGCACAGTATATAATTTCCGCAGCAACCCCTCGTGATTTTCTTTAAGCCCTTTTTCCCAGATGTGTCGTTGCGCGTTTTGGATCCTTTCCTGAGAGAATCATATGATAATGGTCATGAGTGAATCCTACCTGTCTTTTCTGCTCTTTTTCAAGATCCTTCAGCTTAAAAATCTAAAATAATTCAGAGAAATGCTTATTGGGAGTAAGCTAGGATGCTTACCTCTTCTTCTGGAGGAATATAGAATGGATTTTCATGTGCTTGGCCTGATGCGGTGACAATTTGCGCCTCTAGTTATGTTTTTAGCGATTGGAGCTGAGAAGACGGAGCTGTACCAGCAAGACGTGGAAGAGAGACACCTTTTTGGGGTTTAGGAGATTCTGTTTTGCGATTTGCCATCATTCCGTTCAGGGTTTTGATTAATTTGTTTCACTTTTTCTTTATGTGAATTTGGCAGATAATTTTGCTCACAGTTTCAAGAAAGACTGAATGTGTGATGCAGCGAATAATCTAATATTCGGCAAGATTAGAAATCAATTTTCCTTGAAGCTTGAAAAGCTCAGCTCAAGCAGTTAAGTGAAAATAAGCACTAATAACTCTCAAATGAAATAGCAGTAGAATTGCAACTCTAACAATTATGCTATGATAGTTTAGTTAAGATGCTTCCTCTACTATCTAATAGAGTTTAATTTCTCTCAAGAGAATCAATGATATAGTCAATAATCGGATTGTCTCCGTGGTGATTTCCGAATATATAGATAGTGCAATAATAAAACAAATTCTCGAAGGCTAGAGAGACGGGCATTGCTTTTCTT
>ENA-UOTX01001027-UOTX01001027.1-compost-metagenome-genome-assembly--contig:-NODE-1027-length-23807-cov-4.193847_pt1 | contig 23807 bp, 15 predicted proteins | sample MGYA00238143_ERZ746982 | MGnify/ENA primary metagenome ERZ746982 (study PRJEB28758, sample SAMN06268862) | compost metagenome | isolation source: single cell | place: USA: California, Emeryville, Joint... | reverse complement strand
CTGTATGGAATAGACATATGCGAAGAAAGCTACGATATCTTCAAATTTGTTGGAATCAATTCGTTGGAGCCTTGGAAAAGTCTTACTGTTGAAGACCATCTCAGAGTCTTTGGCTCAATAAAGGGCTTGAAAGAAAACGAGCTCAAAGAGGTTATTGATTACCTTGTCAATCTTTTAGATCTTAACTCTCAACTCAAAGTCCCTGGAAAGAAAATTAGCGAAGCTGTGAAAAAGAAACTCACATTAGCTTTGACTCTAATTGGAGCGCCATCTATACTATTGCTGCTTGACCCTGTTAAGGATTTAGACCAGTCCTCCAAATCGAAAATGCTGGAAATGATCAAGTTATATGCTGAGGAACGAGGCTCTGCGGTTGTCTATCTGACCCAAAATCTGCAAGAAGCAAAGGAGATTTGTTCAAAAGTGGCCTTGATGCTAAACGGTAGTTTCGTTTGGGTCAACACAACTGAGGACTTAATTAACTATTTTGGACAGTCTTATATGATATATGTTGATAAGATGTCTGAAGATCAGGAGTCTCTGCTCCCCAAAATACAAGGGCTGATTCCCAATATCCGCAAGAGACAAATGCAAAGATCACGCCAAGAAGAATATCGCACACTGAATAAAGAAGTCAAATTCAGTCATATTTTCGCTTTCTTGGAGGACTTGCGGGCACAAAAGCTAATCCAGAAATTCTCAATAACGGCCGGTTCGCTAGAACAATCCTATTTTTACATTTCACGATATCAGCGCTAAAGTGAAGATAGAACCTTTAAATAATATGTTAATAAGAAGTTAGTAGTATCGATTCTTTTTATGATGTTTATGTTTCAAGTGCTATATGCTGTGAATGAATTGTTTATGTGTTCATGAAGTGCATTCAGGCTATATGAAGAAGAGGGATTCTGATTTCCTCGATAAATAAAGCCGAAGGACAGTAAATAGCAATTTACAGTCCAAAAAATATCAGTAAACCATTTAAATGCTGCAAATATTCAGATAAATACGTCCATTTTTCAAAAATAGCATCTCTGTTGTGCAATGCAATTTTAAACATATGGATTAGGGCTGTTTGTTCCTCGATAATGCAAGATACTCAAAATTATTTATTTCTTTGAAGCAAACTGTAGCACTGCTTTTTGAGAAAATGAAATAAAAGAATGTATCTTCAACTTCTCGTTCAATATATTGCTGCTAATACTAAAAATAATCAAGCACAGCGTTTTCATGCTGCATTTATCTAATTCTTCGATTCTTCATCTTCATCTAATTGCAGCTGAACCTTCTGTCCTGGAGGTACTAAAAAATTATGAATTAGCAACATGATCCTTAGAATAAAGGCGCTGAGGTACATTCTATCTCATGAGCACTGGGTCTTGTATCTAGCTCTAAAATCAATCAATCAGTTCATTTTGCTTCCTCTTAGAAATTCAAATACCGTCCGTGCTATGCAATTGAGCCACGTTGCCTCCTGATGACGAGTTATTAGCCATGTCCTCCTAAATTTGGAATAGGTTAAAGATTTTGCATTCTTATTGCAGCGATCATGTTACTTTTATCATAAGATGCATGACATGATAAAGCGCTGCAAGCCCGAACAATATCGTCATGTCCACGAGTCCAATTCTGATAAATTAAAGGTGGGAGTGAGCAAATAGCACGACTGAATAAATCTACATCGATATGATTTCATCATAGTATGATTTGATATCGATTTCATAAGGAAGCTCCTCCATGATAATAACGAAATAAAACACTGCCCATGCACTCCTGCGAACAAGGAAAATTGTTTATGGGATGTGGTATTGTCACAAGAATTACAGAAAATAGAAAAGTCCTCTTGCAAGGTATGTATTCAAAGCGCCGAAGATTGTAAAGAGCTCTCTCTCACCTTGACCATCATCAGAATAAGTATTTAACTCGGCAAGTGTCCTAATCGTTGTTGTTGTAGTAATTGAATATCATCGCAAATTTGTATAAATATTACGCGAGTAGTAGCAGACAGACAAACCCATATCCACGATTCACTTTATTTACGATGTTAAAGCAAAAGACCAGGACTGCAAACGTTATCATCACTGAATGATGGATTCAAAAAGTATAAGGCCGCAGTATTAGTTAGATCTTTTTACCAGCCTGAGCTGATAGCGTCAGAGGCCGCAAGAGGCGATGGATTCTTGTGAACAGTGGATTTGTTGGTCGAGGTAAAGGAGCAGAAGTTGTCCTTGGTGCATCATTTTGGATACTCTAACAATTATATCAGTGCTGAGTTGAGGGTGATGGTAGATTACAAAGTGAATAATGAAATAGTTTATTCCATTCAACACGAAAAGCGCAGATCCGATCCATCCGATTCTAATGGAAAAGAAGCCAGATTAGCGTTGAGAAATACAACTTCTCACCCGAACAAATAGGCCAAATTTTTGAAATTCTTGTTCACGTCATCTTCGCTTTCGAGAATGATAACCATAATCACGTCAATGATGCCGACACTTTGAAAAGAGTTAATTTAAGTCATGGACCTTGAATTAAATACACAGCATGGAAGGCTGCTGCACCAAGTCTAGTCTTTAATTTGCCCCAAGCTTGTCCAAACTCTGGTAATCCCCCTTCTTCTTGTTCTCTAAGATACAAAAGGTATGCGACGGCCACGAACCCACTAAATCTGTATTACCAACCCATGATTCTAAGGAAACTTACGATAGAGCGACTTGAAATACCCATCCCACAAATAGGAACGCACCGCTGAAGGTAGACACGAGATTGTATATCGAGATGAAAAATAGTGAAACTAGGTCACATTGTTATATTTTTTTTCTTTTTTTTTAATTGTGAATGTAGTACCAGCGAACGCAGCCCCTGTGACAAATCGCGTATTGGTTTCCATTCGATGCAGAAACACATTCTCGCCAACAACGTTATATTGAGCTTCCATGATTGATAAATCGAAATAAAATCTTTAATAGTCTAAATTGTATTTTCATTCTGAATTTGAGACGATATGACTGAAAACATATTGCACAAGTAACGCTCTCTTTGAATTTAGAAATATGTAGGGGGAAATTCATATAGTAGTTAGCTCATTCAGCCAAGTAAATGAGAGGTACAGAGTATGAAAGCAGGTGGAATTTACTTATAAGGTCCATTAACTGGCAGTAACGCTACAGGACTCCGAGGTTGCAATGACTCAACTATTGAAATGATGAAAAGGTTCTATCCCATTTATCAATGATTACTCTACCAATTCACTTGCTTCTAAAAGATGAATATCTTTTGTTGATTTTTTTTTTGGTAAAAATTTCTTTCATGTGAATTTAGATAGTGGAATTCTGAATAAAGCATTTTTGGTTTAGATTTTAACGAATTGAAATTCCTTTGTAAGGAATCCGCCTCCAAATCTCTTTTGAAGAACCTTTCTTGCTCGAGCCCTTCCAAAATCAATCGGGGGTTGACTCTGTTGAGGCTAAAGCTCTTAATCAGATTTCAGCCATGACAAAAAATGTCTATGCGAATGAACTCCCTTTTATTGCAATCTAGATTCAAAAACTTTTTCATACTAATGATTGTGTTACCGACTGTATGTAGATGACAACCCTAAACTTAATTTAGCTCATATTTTTGTGCACGATTGGCGTTTTGGGAAAAGAGCAAATGATGTTAGATATATACACCAATAAAGTGAAGAAAAAGGAAATGAAGCTCTCCGTAGAACGTATTAGAAGTAATTGAAATAGGAAGGATCAAAATTTTATCTCAGAGTTTAAACAATTTCAAAAAGATTATACAATTTCCTCTGATGTCAAAATACTCATTCAAGTGCCAAAGCACTATTATAAAATAATAAATGCCTTGATAAACTTTGCTGCAATAACTGATGCATCCATCAACCACCTGACAGAAGCACCCATCAACCACTTGACAGAAGCACCAATACGACTATTTCCTTTCTCACGATCATCTTCCATAAGATTTTGAATCTCCAATTAAGGCAGCAATTTTCATCATAATTGCATGAGATTTGACTCTCGAAATATTTGCTTTTATTTGATCTCTCATCTTCAGATGTAAACTGTTATCCTCCTGATGTGGCCGAGGAAGAGGTAGATAGCTCACAATTTTTTTTAGTTCCGTGGTATTGACAGTATTCTCAACGATTTCATTTTCCTTTTTCTTTTCTGAAAAGCTTTCTCCTTCCAATTCCCCATCTCCAAATTTGATCCTATCCATTATAATTCTTTCCAACATCATTCTTCTCTCAAGCTCATTTTGATGAGAATCATACTGCACATCTCGAATCAGTCGTCTCGTTGTTCCTTGATCTTGATTGATTGCGATAAAATTATTACAAAATGATATAAATCGATTGGGACTTACTTAATTCCACCGCATAAGTGACAGACTCAGAAATCTTTGAATCACTCATTCCTCCAAAAATCATCATCGAGTTGCCAAAAAGACAAGCACTATGTGCACAGCGCGGTTCGGATGGGCTATCACCAAAGCTTGCAGATGGACACCAGCTCATTAGCTCCAAGTTGAGCACTCTAATGTCCTGAAGGCAGAAGCTTCCCTGTCGTTCGTAAAGTGAGTCGTTTCGACCAGCGTACATAATGAGTATATTCAGCGGTTGGTAATACAGCATAGTATGCTTGAACCTCGCAATCGGAGTATTTCCTTTAACGTTCGGATACATCCATTTGTAAGGTTTCTGATCCATAAAAACCAAAACTTTCAGTCGATTAGATAGCCGGCCGTCCGCCATCTTCCCACCGAAAACATACATTCCTTCTAAAACCACCTAATATCATTGCATAAAGAGCTCAAAGGCACAAATGTTTACATTTCCCACTGAACCCACCACCTTATCATTTTCGCCCAGTCTCACATTGAAAACTGGACACATTGCATGGAATGCTATCCCTTGTTCCTGCTCGTCACTTTCACACAACACTTCATTCCAGGTGTTATTTCCTAGTAAAAGTGAAAAATAAACACTTTTTTGTTGCATCAAAGATATATTTACTTAAGTTTAAGGACCATACATCTTGCAGATAACGTCCATGTGAGCTGATTCCGCCATATACATACATCATTCGATCGTAAATAGCTGCAGCGTGATTTCTCCTTGGCTCTATGACTTGACCAACGCATTTATAAAATCTCCATTCGTTTTTTTCTGGGTTGTAACTTCTCGTATCATTGAGACATTCGCGAAGTGCCATTACTTGATTGTATTTTTTTTCCCCTCCAAAGAAGATAACATTCCTCTTATACTCAAGAGCTGTATGTCCGTGTCTTCCATAAAAAGGCATTTCTCCAGTTAATTTTGGCCTGCTCCAGACTTTCTTCATCGGATCGTAAACGACGATTTCATCATTCTCGCTATTTGATAGTCCACCATAAAGTACAATGTATTTCCCTACTGTTGTCAGAGTGCAGCTCTCTCTTCCAGAGGGCTTCCAGCTTAAAGAATCTCTCTCTTGGAAATACCAAAAGAAGCGATAGCTATAAAGCAAATTCGCACCACTTGAGGCCGTTTTATAGAAATCAGCCTTGTGATCCTGTAAATCTACCACCTCTGGTAGATCATCTTGATTCGTATTTATTTCGGGATGGTCGGTTATTTGCTGCATTATCAAGCGCTTGCTTGGATATGTTTTAATTTTTGGCATTTTAGAAATTCTGGCTTTAGCCTCCTGCTCGTGATTAATCAACGGCAGGAATGTTCTCCGCATTTTTTCATCTATTGCCTTTTTGTATGCATATTTTTGCTGCCGATTGAACTCAAGCTTTTCGCACATTAACTCGATTTTACTGCGATCACGAGGATGGTCGTCATGGAAATATTGATCATCATTCTCAGCTTGGAGAATCTTTTCGAGTCTTTCCATATCTTGTGATTTTTCCTTCCTCGACAGCTCATTAAATGAGGTAAACCCTGATTTTTTGTTAGTTGGAGTTACTTTGAGGTAGTGTTCTGGAACATAGATAAGTGACGAGAAATTCGCTGATGAATATATGTTGTTGTAAGTCAAATCGATAGCAGGCTGCTTTATTTGAGGAGTTTTTTTAGGTGTCTTAACAGCATCGGAAAAAATTTTTAAAGATGACTTCCTAGATTCATCACGATGGAAATTGCTTTTTAGGTTGCTAGGAGTTCTATTGAAATCTGCATTTGTGTTAACACGACTATTAGTGGAAATTGTTTGTTTGCTTCTATATTTCTTCGTATCTGCCATGTTTTCGAGATTAACCCGTGATTCGTTTTTACTCTGATTTAATAGCTCAGCTTCGCTAGACTCAAACGTAGATTTTCTTCGAAGAAGTCTCTGTTTATTTTGTGACTGCCGATCTCCAGCGTTTATTTGTAAGAATGAATTTTGTCGAGGTTGATCCAAGCTCCGATTCGCTGGAGATATCGTTGAATTTTCTGAGTTATTACGTTCATGAACAAGGCTCAGACTTTTCTCATCTTTTGATCCTCTTTTTCGATAAAAGGAGCTTACAGTGTTGTTTTGGAGGGATAAGAAACGTGAACCCATTTATATTGCAGGTTTATAAAAAACCCGTGCTTGCTGAGTGGTGAAAACAATAAATTTAAATCATCAAAATTCAAACAAAAAACCCTAATGCAAAAACAGGGTTTTCCCTCTGAATTTTTCAAATTTCTGATGGTCAAACAATGCGCATTAGTTCAATGCAATACAATTATTGAGGTAAAACGATATTCATCACTCCACAATAGAGAATCTAAGAATTCAGAAACTCTGTATAATTCATCGCCTTGAACAAAAAACTGTCAACGGTTTCAATATCTGAATTGTAGAAAAGGTTATATTCATATTGAATTTTGAAGAAGGTAGCTCTTGCTTATTTTCAAGTACATATTACGTGATATAACAGAGATAAATTATACTAACATCTAATTACGATATTACGTAAAGTTCGAAGTTCAGAGTCCTTGCTTAAAAAATCGTGCAAAATGAGCGTTTTTGATGCTGACGTGCTTTAACACTCAAGATTCTTAAATATTTGGATGTGTCTGCTACAAAAATTCGGTCCTCTGCTAGGATTAATGCTGTGGCGCGCTCTTTCATCAAACTTTAATTACTAGAAATTTAGATCAAGAGTTACTTTCAAAGGAATTGGATTTTGCGGCAATCCTCCTCATGGTGACTAGGTCAATCACATTGATTGAATTGTTAAAAACTCCCACACTTGCCAGATATCGATTATCTTTGGAGAACGTTATCCCCGAAGTCACATTGAGATCTAAATAAATGTAATTACGCGTTAAATTCGAGCAAGCGTCGTACATAAGCGATTATCGGACTCAATTTGAAAAGACTTGTAGGTTTCCAGAGTCTCAAGATCGAGCAAACGTATGTCTATAGTCCCAATCGCCAAATATTTTTTATCGGGAGATACCACGATGCTTAAGGCGGGTCTTACCAATTCAACCTTTTTAATGGGCATTGATGAAGCTAAATTGCATTCGTAAAGGTAGTCATCAGTTCCACAAAGGAAAAAATTCCAAGTATTCGGTTTGAATTCCAAGAGAGGAAGCTTTCCTTCTTTTGAAGTTAGTATGCAAGTGTATTAATGAAGGAGAAAGGAAGCTGAGAAATACTGGAATAACTGAGTTTAAGAGAACTAGACAATTTTGTCTGAGACAAAATTGTCTTTCGCGTAATTAAATCAGAAAGAGTGAATTCGTTAATTATCGAATAAGTTAACAAAACGCGATCATTGTAATGAAGTTTCGCGATTGCAATGGAAGATTTCTTTGGTACTAAACTAGTGAGAATAATTGAGATTATTTAGTAATACTTACAAGGACAGGTTGAAGTAAATGTGCCTTTTTCGAGATTGAATAGCTTGATAATCCTTTTGCTTTGTGGAATAATGACGAACATTCGTTCATCGTGGCTACCGATGCATATGAAGGAGGCTGCAACTAATGGCCTGTAAAAATAAATGAAGAAGAGAAAGCAGAACCTTCTTCTTGATCAAGTGGCACTATTCTCGTAATCTGGTTAGTTTGAGGGTGGAATATTATCAGTTTTCTGCGGTCATTGAAAACTAGGAGCAAACTCTGTGATTTTGAAAGCGGAAAAATGCTGCCAACGGAATCTGTAGGCTAGTGAGAAATACAATAATAACAAAATTGTTACCATGGAATTGCAACACTGATTGCTGCACAATTTCCATCTTGATGAAATTAAAACTAACACATTAATTTATCGACTCAGAAGCATCCAAACTCCGAATATTCTTCTTCATTGAAACAAAAACAGCTCCTGGTAGTTCAAAAAATAACATCCTGCTGAAAGTGATATAGGTTAAATCTTCCTAAAACTTCGATTCATAAATGATGTCTAAGGAGGTCTAGTCGAGCATATACCCTAGACATCGGCTTGTTTAGAAGTGAAAAGAAAATAAGCCTTATCGCTGGTTTTTTTAGATCACTACTTGTAGAATTGGAATTAATTCGCTTCAATGATGCTGCTTCACTCTCTCTTCATGAAAGAAATGATGTTTTAAGACGTATACCCAAGTTCAAGCACTCAGGCAACGAATTGCCAAACTTCATAATTTAAATGCCCAACAACCTCCGAGATTTCTATATCCATAAGCAGAAATAGAAGGAAGTGATAAATTTCAGACTCGCCCTTCTCGCTCCATCCTCAGTATTACAAATCTTACTGGCACAAATAATTAGCTTTTCCATCGATTGTTGATTAAACTAGTCTCAATGCAATGCTTCGAATTCGACACAAATCATTTTAACAAAAACTTATTTGCCTCGTCTTAATCTCATTATTGATATATGTCAACAAGATCATTTGGTCAACAACAAGGAGGGTTCGACATTATGCTGAGGGAAACCTTTGTGGTGTACGAACTTTACGTAGTCGTGTTTGGAATTCTTTTCGAAACTTTCTTTTTCGTTTTTCACACGCTCTTTCTAATCGCTAAATTGATTCCACATCGACTGGCAAGGAGATTTGTAGCACAAACAGTGATAAATGGCATTGGCTACCGATTTATAGGCACTCAAATCGCATTGGCTTTCTTCTATCTTGTGTTCTTTGCTGTTTCTCCGAATTATTCTCAGACGATGCTCGACAAAGCCCGGAAGTTAACATTAGCTACATCGATGGTGCAATGTATTCTAACAGGGGCTGTGTTCAAATCATCAAATACAAAATATCTGATTTACGGAGGGACCGCTAAAACAGAAAATCTCTTATACTTGGTACAGCTAATGTACGTCGCTTTTACGACGATTGTTCATGCGGTGTATTTGATGATATTTACGAGTCACAAAGATTTTGGAAGTGGAATTCAAGTATGCGTCGGAGTATCGTCATTAGCCACAATTGTCTATTATAGGTACATAAAGGCTCTTGATGCCCTGGACGATAGCTTGCATCAAATGAATGAAAAAACTGATGCTAAAGCAAATGATCGCAAGAAAGTGCTCGAAATGACTGATTTCAGTGGGAAGAGAAAAAAGAAAAGCGAAGATGAATCCAAAAAAACAAAATAATGTTACTCTGGCTAAAGAAAAAAAAAGTAAAAGGCATTTGATCTATCAACCTTGAAGACTCTAAATAGTGCATATATTTCTTATTTATTGGTATGAGAAGCGAGAATTTAGAAAAAAATTTCTAATTTCTAAGTTGATTTGCTTGTGCAATTTGGAAATCAAATTTATGATTCGTCATAAGTATCAAGGTTGTATTTGTTGTTTGTGATGTGGATTTCCATGCATGGTTCTCTTTATCTCATTCTCAAGAAAGAAAAGCAAATAATTAAATGATTTTCAGGTAGTACTGATATTTAAAATTTAGATGCGCAACTTTTAAGTTACTAAGCTCTCCCTCTCTTCAGACAGTGACCTTGATTTCTGCGTTCTGCTTACTTACTTTAATGTCTCTCATGGAATTTGTAGTGATGTGATTCATAACCAATAATAACTCGTATCTTAGCCGAAAAAAAGAAGTTTTGTATGAAGAAAAAAATTAGGTGGTACGATCTCATGCTCTTTCAAGAATCAAAAACCAAAAATTTTTTTTCAATGATTTAAACCATGAAAGTCAGATTAGCGTTCATTGGTGGTCCTAGCATGAAATCAAATTCTTCGAAAGATTCAATTATCGCATATCGATCCAATCCAATCTGCTTGGCACAAACCTCTTATCAGAAAACCTCACCTAAAAGGCAAATTATTTTTTTATCTCTGCCTCGCTTAAAGGGATGCATTAACATCTTATCAAAAGATTATAAAAGAGTACGTTTTGTTGGTGCTCTTAAATAAATGTTGGTAACGAAGAGTGCTCCATGAAACAAAAAAATAATAAATCAAATGAAAAAAAATACCAATCTTGGGAATGACTCTTATCAAGAATTAATTCATTTCAATTAGGTCAATGAACTGACAAGCCAGCTAACGAGGATAATTCAGTTATCATTGGTGATAACGAGAGTTCTGGAGAGAATTTACAAAAAAAGAACTATTCAATCCACGCTTGCCTTCAAATTTTAAATCGAACTTAATTATCTTTTTTTTGCAAAAATTGCCTCTTTCAAATTAATTGTAGAGAAGTACAAAATTTATTGCGAGCAAATTATTAGTTTTCCAAAATTATTAATTCAAAACTTCAAAAAGAGTCGAGTTTTATCTTCCTTTGAGGAACAATTCTTCAGAAAAGAAGCTCTAGGTGCTGGATTTGCATACATGAAGCAGTTCGAGTGTTTTTCTCAAATAGCTGGCCCTAAATCAGATGAATTCATTAAGATATGCTATACTCAAAAATTAAATCACTACCAAGTTCCTCTACAACAACAATGGCTGACCTTCTCATGAAAGGCCCTAGCAGCCCTGCTTCTGTTTAAAATTGGTGTTTTAGATGATGGCTGCTACCTTTTACTTTGGCCCTATCATGCTTTTTCTTTGTAAACTGACCATTAACTACTTCGAAAACTCCAAGCGGTTCGGGTTGGTTCATTCCCTCTGAAAGGGGCTCTCTTATTTTCAATCTCGACTCGAACCGAACTTATTTAAATTTTTTAAATAAACGAGCCATGCACTCGGGTGGAGCCGCAGCAAGGTAATAAAAAATTAAATAATTTTTACAGCCGACAATTACAAAAAATTTCAGTGTGAGCGTGAGGTTTCAAAAAAATTTTAATTAGGACCGAAAAACAGACTCTTTAAATTGCCTTTTAAGCATTAAAAAGTCATTCTGGAAGGCTAATTCGGATCTTTTTAAAATTCTTCTTTGGAGAATACTTGAATCACGTTTAACAAAAACGTTCTAATTGCTTTGTCGGCATTAGATTCTTAAAATAAACGTAATGTTTTAAGGCAAGTCGACTCATCCTTCTGAAATTGGAACAAATTCTTATTTAACTAAAATATCCTCCCAAATACATCATTTCGTATAATTTTAATAAAGAGAGCTTTTTATTATGCAAACCATATTCTAAAAATTTGCCATCATGAATTTCTCTGTTAGACCTTATCGTCAGCTGAGCTTCGCGAATCTCCTTGATGATTCCACATCAATCGGAAACATTGAATTTCAGAAGCTAAACTCTCTCGAAAAGAAAGGAATGATACTAATTACTGCCAAAGAGATCTATTATTCAAATTTTGACTGGAAAGAGAACACTATCAACCTGCTCCTCAATAAGAAGCGTATGGCGCTTGTAAAAGTATTCAGGAATTTGACAGTGGATCCAACTCGAGTCTTGACAACAGCCAAGAATGACCTGATTTTTTATTTCAAAAGAGGTACATCGAAGATCGAAATTGTATACACGACCGAAAATTTCAGTTTTAAGAACTTAAATCTCCCTTTTTTGATTGCCGATGTAACTCTTTGCCCTTGCCAGCAAGATTCCTTTTTGCTAATTTCCGCAAAAAGCCTCTTTAGTTACAACTATATAACAGAGACAAGTAAATTGCTGAATACCGTGGATTCAGACCTCGTTAGCGTCGCTGTTTCTAAAGATCTGAAAATTACAGCACTGTGCAGCAGCTATAAGATTTATCTCACATGTTCCGAGAGAAACATCCCGTTGGCCACGATCTTGATATCGAAACCGCTTGTTGAAGCCCCTTGCTTGAATCAAGTATTTGGAAATACTGTCTTATCGCTCTTCTGCAAAGACTTTCTCAATCAGACCAATGACGTTTGTTTTAGATGTTACGATATCAAGAGACTTGACACTGACCTTATCACTACGGATCTGAAGAGGTTGGAATCAGATTTGTATTTAGATCCAAGCCGAGCATTCGTGCTGAGCAAAATCGGATATATGATGCTATGGAATAACACTTCAAAGGGAGAAACAAAAACGTGGCTTGAATTCAGAAACCTCAGGAAGTATGGCGAGAAGGAACTTCCTTCATATTCTATTTCGCGAGAGGATGATTCTGATGGTACCCAAAACAATATCTGGAGCTCATTTGAAGATGATAAATTTTTATTGGAGGTACAAAGAGACGGTGCAATAAATGTTTTTCAGTTAGCCATGAAATAAGTCAAAAAAAATTTTCATGTGCTATCCATGTTCAGTTCTTTGCCTTGGAATTAATTCCAATTTCCAATTTTGATATTAGAGAGAAAGGGGTCTGCCTTTGAGTCCTTTTTCTTACCTAAACCATTTTTTCTCCTTTTTTGCTTCAAAGATATTGTTATTACTATTCCTCAACTTTGTGAAATAGTGTAAGAAATTTTTGCTAATGGCAATAAAAAATCAATGTTTCCTGAAATTTCATTAATGGGCATCAAATAGATCTCAAACTAGAGCTATTTGAAAGAGTGCTGACAGCACGATCAAAACGCGAGTATGAAACATTTTAACTTCTTGTTGCACCTATCTAAATAAGAATTCTCAAATTTTACGGTGCCATTTTCTCACACAGAGCAATTAACAACTGAAAGAGCAAACTTCTATCTTTACTCGCACATATAGCTCATCCTCATACATTTTTCCGAGATTCAATTTTAATTTCCTTCTTTTAAGGTTCTGTCAATATTTTGAAGAAGAAGACCAAAAGAAATAATTTTTTTTATTTTAGTGCTGGTTCTAATTAATTTAATTCTGCGAATTTTTTCAAATTTTTACCAGAAGTCTTTTCTAACTGTGGCAATAAAAAACGACATCATCTTCTCATGTGTATATTATTCAGTGTTTATTTCATAATCCGCTCAAGAAAATTAAGTTTTCTTCCCAATATTTAACCTTTCCAAAAATGAAACTGTCTTATTTCTGAAAAAGGAATTCTATCGTACTTAAATTTCTTGATTAGACGCGTTTCCAGTGATTTATGATATAGTCTCTGACTATCTCCAGTTAACCCATCTTCATTGAGCCTATCTTTCTCATGAACGTTGTTGGACTGAACTGAGGCTCAAGAGAGTTGTTTGTTGCACATCTTACCTCTTTAAAAATTTATATTCGGTATTAATTAATCTCATAAACCGTGCTTGAGTCACAAACAATGGCAGATCATTTATTCGATCTTCAAGGCTACGTGAAAAGTCATAAATTTTCGCTCAAACGAGCATTAGATTTCGAGGTACTGATACAATAGCAATTCCCATTTCATCCGAATGGTCCAGGTTTTACGGCTTGTTTTAAAAAAGAAAAAGAGCCAGAGAACTGATGAAGAGCTCCTTTACATAAAATCAGCGCTGATGCAGATTCCGTTTCTCAAGCGTATGTTAGATTCGATCGAGAGCGAGCATATCCACTACACTCTGCTTCGACAAGCCCAGCTGAAAGAATTCAATTCTGGAAAAATCATCTTTGAAGAAGGTATCTTTCGATGCCCCCAACTCATCTAAAGCACCTTCCGACTCATAGACCACATTGGAAAATACCTGTATGTTGTGTTGAAAGGCTCAGTTTATTTAATTAGAAAGCAAGAAAAAGATTTAGAAGATCCAATTCGCTCTCCAACAAAGAAAAATACAATTATTGGAAGAGAATCTACCGATTTTTTGCTTGGAGACGAAGAAAAGCTAGCAACCCATCCACTGAAGCTGCATTTTCTACCGAAGCTTATTTCTGGGGTTGCATCAATGTCGAAAATGGAAACTATGAAAGAAAGAAAAAGAAAGTCCTCAATGCCATTGACCTTAGGAGCAGTAGATCCTCTCAAGAGGAATCGGAGAATGGCACTGACAACAAATTCAATAGAGCCAATAAGAGCTCTTGGCAACATTGATGAAGGAGGCCAGATTCTGAGACCTTCGATTCAAACTAAAGACCTGCTGGATTCTGAAGCTGAAGACTCTCAAGCGCAGGTAAGCACAAAAGATCAGGGATCAAATCCCGAGTTGATGCGAAAAGAAGTTAAGCAGGCATCCATTGCCGAAGTGCTGAGTGAAGACTCTGAAGAAGAGAGAAAGAAGAAAAAAGAGGAGGAAGAAGATAAAGAGGCATTGAAAAAGATTCGGATGATGAAGCGTTTGAATCGACCAAAACCCTTGAAAAAGCAATATTTACCTTTGTTCTCCAAGATGAAAATGCAAAAGGTTAAATCAACGAATATTGAAGATCTCCATGCTGCTGAGTCAGAAGACGATAATATAGCTGAGGAAGACGAAAACCAACCAGGATTGACGGATCAAATGCTTAAAGAAGTATTCCCCCATTACAAACAACTTGCAAAAATAAATGCGCCAGATTATTTTGGTGAAATTGGTTTCCAGGACTCGACTATGAGGTATCTTCAAACAGTTGATTATTTTCATGAATAACATCTTTTGGCTCATAGACAAGCAACAGCAATTGCAAAGGAGTATTGTTTCATGATTTTGCTCCCTTCTCTTCAGTATCACACCGCGCTCAGTAAAGAATAGTTATTGATATGTATCAGTATTTACCCCACAATTTTAGAGGAATATTTCGAGAATCAGAACAAGGAAATACTGAAATTATTGAAGAATTTACCTCTAACGAGGGGCTGGCCGGTGTGGAGTCTCTCCGCGCTGGCTAAGCAAGCTGAACTAGTAACGTTCGAAAAAGGACAAAATTTATTCGCCCAAGGTGACGACGCAAAGCATCTCTATATAATAAAACAAGGCGAGGTTCAACTTACCAAGGACATCACATTGAAATGCCCTGAAGAGACTGGTTTAAATTCAGCAACAGGCGATTTTAAAATCAAACAATTTCGGAAGAGTCGCTTGATTGAGCTGAATAGAATCTGGAAGGACCAAAGCATAAAAAATCAGACGCTTAAGGTAAGAGACTCTATAGATGGAACTTAAATCACCAATGTTTTACTTTAGATTGCTTTTCTCAGTGTTGGTGAGATTGTTGGAGACCTTGACAACAGCAAATATATAAATACAAGGGAATATACTGCCACCTGTATTTCTGATCACTGCGAGGCTTATAAAATCTTAACAAAGGTAGTTTGAAGTTCCTCAATGAAGAGTTAATGTAATGATTCATTAGGAATTTTTCGACTGCTCAAAAGATCCCGACCTCTTCTATCGGGAGATTGTGCTAGAAAATCCGAAGCGAATTTGGAGAGATGACCTTGAAGCCAGCTTGCGGCATACAAGCAAGGCAATGTATAATATCAAACAGGACAGGATCGAAAGAGAGAGCGAAAGAGAATGGATGGAACGAGTAGATAAGTCAATGAAAGAATTCAAGGCGAATCCCACTTACGACGCTAGGTTGATAGGTTTGAAAGCAGAACACCTTTATCACAAATTCGACATTCTCAAGGCGTATAATGATGCCGCAGACAAATGGAAAAAAGATAAAGAAAAGGCAGGAAAAATGCCTCAAAAAGCTGCCTCCGTGAGAAATAGTAGAGATGAATCATCAGCAGCCTTCAATGCGTACATGAAAAATTCGGTCGACGCTCTGATCCACAAGCATGACCGCGAACAGAAAGAAAAACCTGATCTCATCAATGAAAATAATGACTTAATAAAAAGTTCTAATATTGATAATGAAACACGTTCTAGCCCTTTCAACCATGTAGTTGATCCTTTTGCTTTGATGGATAAAAAGTTAAAGAATCATTATGATGCAGCGAGGAGAATGGCCAAATTAGGGAATGGCAAAGACACTGCGTATAATGCATATATCAGTCCGTTACACCAGAGTGTTTTTGCAACTGCTGGCTCTCAGCTCTCTTCAATGACTATGGAAGAATCTAGCCTCTTACAGGAAAAGCTATCCTCTGTGCTTAAGAGCATGGTGAATAACCCCGGAGGAACTCATCGCAGAAATAGATCGTACTCTGAAAAAGATACCTTTCATAGAAGTAGTATTGGACACGATGCTGATGAAACGACACTGATAATAAGCCAAATGACTCCCAAGGTCCCTGTTCCTTTGCCAAAAGACCAGCACTCTCCTTATTGTGGGGAAGGATCATTTATTTCAAGTCAGAGCGCAACTAAATTAGAACACATTTTACAACCTATTGATTCTCGGAGAGCATCAGGATCTCGGCTCTCAAAAGACGAGCCGAAAGAAAAACTCCAACTCCAGTTGAATGAGGTATCAATGTCTCTGAGAAAGATGGGGCGACACAACTCAAATTTATCAGTCGGGAATAAAAGCCCATTCGAAGATACATCAAATAATAATAATTCTGCTATTCTCAAAGGATTGAAAGAGAATTCCTTTCAGTTTCCGACTATCGTGGACTTAAATGCTAATTTTAAACTGCGAAGGACCAGAGAACCTCATGCAGGGTTTAGAAGTGCCTCAAACTCTCCAAGTAAATTAAAACTGGTTCTTTAAAGTGAATTCCTCGGCCTGGATAAATTCAGTGATGAGTGAGAAAAACAGAGAGTAAAAAATTGCTCTTTCTCAATATTTGAAGAAAATGAATCAGAACTACTCTAAATTATATAATCTCTAATGATATTTTTTTTGTTTTAAGAAAATAACCTTGCTCGAACTATGGCTAAAATTAGTATAGACTCTGTGGATTCTCGAATAATTTATTTTTCTATACGAGTTGATGACAATTGATTGTAAAACTGATATAAAATGAGCTACTAATTCTCTGTTTCAAAATTTCTTGCTTGGAGTATCTTTCTTAGGAAGAAATAGAATTTTGAAGATATTTCATTATGGCATTGTGCTCCTCACCTATAGATCACCATGCATTCCAAGTTGTCGAGCTAATTGATTTAATTAGGAGGTAAAGTTTGTCAATTCACTGAAAATTGTTTACTGTTATGATAAATTCTATTGTTGCTTTGATGATATGAAAGATGTCAAAATATATGAATTGAACATTTCTGTAGATATGTATCCCTCCTTTTCTTTATATAAAATGGGAGTATAGAGTAAGTTATTCTTCCCAAGGCTCTCTTTTGATTTCTTCTTTGGTATACTTCGCGTGGCAGTGTACAAACTTGGTGTCCTCCATGTATCCGGGGCAGTTGTATTGTCCTTTTTTAATATCGTATTTAAGGCGTCCTCCACCGCATTTTGAGCATTTTGGGAGTTTTCCAAGGACTTTGCCTTCGGCAACACGCTCAATGAGTTCCTTCTTGGTTCCCGTAACCTTCTGGTCATTCTTTCTGCACATCTCCTTCAGATCGTTCTGGGACTTGCCGGAAAGTGCAGCAATGTTTTCCTTGTACTTTTTATATTCTTCAGAAGTCAATCCTTTGTAGCTCGCACCGGTGGGTTCTTTCTTACCTCCCTCTTTCTTAATTTTTTTACTAGCAGAGACTTTCTCAGTTTTCTTTTCACCTTTATCTTCACCTTCACCTTCACCTTTATCTTCACCTTCACCTTCGCCTTCTCCTTCACCTTCAGCTCCGCCTTCAACTTTTTCTTCTTCCTTATTGTCGTCACCTTCTTCTTCTTCGCCTTTTTTAACTTCTTCCTCGTCTTTCTTTTCAGCCTTCTTGCTCATAGGTGCGGCTTTTTTCTTAGGCGGCATTTTTCTGGATCAAATAGATGAGATTTAGAATATTAATTAAATGTAGAAAACACGCTTATTAGCTAATTCAAATCTTTTGCCTCTAAAAATTCAAACTAAAATTAGCGCCTTAAACCCAAGCAACGAAAGCTTCTTGCTTCAAGGGCTTGATTCTTAGCTCCAAGCCCACAAATAGAGGGAAGTCTGTTGTGTTTACGAATTGAAAACAGATTAACATTTCATCATTTTCACTATCATTATTAATGTTTGAGGCAGGGAAGTAAACGTTGAAAGCCAAAAATTCACTCCAAGTCCGATGGAGGTAGACTCTAGGCTACTCGAGCCCTCTCAATTTTTTTACTGTCAGATTTGTGAAGACAAAGATCTTCAGAATTTTCCTTGCCTTGAGAGCTACAGAGTCATATAATCCTAGTAAGTATCTCAAGCTTGCCGGACTCAACTATAGGCAAGAGCAAAGATTAGTCATCAGTTGTTCATCAATTAAAAAATATAAGCCTACACCAAAACTCATCATCATCTTCATCGGGTTGGTTTCGCTAATATTTTGAAATCAGATTTTAGGCCTTGAGGAGGATTGAATAAAAACTTTCAAATATTAGAAAAACTTAAAGGGCCTACCTTGCTATAGTTCGAAAATTACATATCAATCAGGCAATTAAAGAAACGAAATGCTGTTTAACCGAGAATTGGAGAAGGGCATCGATTGACAGTTTAAAATTTGAAATGGATGAATCAAATTTTCAATTTTGAACTGATTTTCAATGATTTTCAAGGCTTTATTGCAGGGGATTAGTATCTCACATCACAAGAAATCATCAAGGAACAAAGTAAGGAAATCTTTTCTGAGAATTAACCATCAGGTATCTCCTTTTCGATACAACCGCTCAGATATCACTATCACTTTTTGGTGCCATATTTCTTAAAAAACAAAAAATTAGCAAATATATTCTATTTCATTTGACAGAAGTTGTTCTTTTAATATTGAAAAGAAGTCATCCCAAAGAAACGAAATATTTATCTTACGATGATCCTATCATCAACAAAGTCAACTCTATATTGGCTTGATTTACTTGGTTACAGTTTTTTGTATCCATTGTTCTTCCAGCTAGAAAATAAATTTAATGTCAATAAAATGCAATAAAAAGAGAGGAGTCATCAAAAGCGACACGGACTCAGCAGCCCAATTATTTTACATCAATAACAAGAGATTATTCTAAAAGAAAAAAAAATGTACGTTATTATTTCGGTCGCAGAATTTGTAAAGCTCTCGAAATTTGAACTCCCCCTGAATTAAGTTGCATTTTCATTATGTAGATGACCGAAATAAACATACGCACATAGTCGAGGCTTAACAAAGGATATCGTTGTAGTACTTTTCTCAAATAGGCTTTTTTTTTTTGTAAATATAATTGGATTTTCACCTACTTTCCCTTATAATTTCATGTGGAGAATGATTGCGTTATTTGATGAGATTTCATTAACCTAAAACCAATATGTTTTTCTTTCAGAAAGACCAATTGCAAAAGTAAGCATATAATCCGATAGACTCGACATACAAATCAATACGCATAAATACAATTTTTTTTTTAGAACAGCTTCGACAAATGAGAAGCATCAGCAGCATTCGTTTTTTGCTTATTAGAAAAGTTGGTCATGCCTTTTCCACTACCAGTAACTCCGACCTTTCCTTCAACCGTATCTGGTGATCTAAATATACTCTCCTTATTTTTGGCAAACGAGAAGTATCCTTTCTTCTGCTTGGCTGCTTTATCTGTGAAATCGCTCCATTTAGATTGCTTTTCATTGGAATCCTTCTCTATTTGACCAATCTTCCAAGCTTTTTTCAACGCCTTCACTTTCTTTTTCTTGCGCATACGTTCTGCTTCAGAGTCATTCGGCAGAATTTTCAAGTGATCAGGGATCTTAAGCTCCGTCATATTTTCCACAAGAGCATTTGCAGATGCCTCTGTGCGTCTAGTTTCTCGCAGATGAGTCAGGGGCACAATCTCTTTGTTGTTATAACGCTTGAACTTAAGATGATATCCTGCCTCTGAGACCTTTTCGATAACGCAAGGATAGAATTTCCCATCCCCTGAGTAAATTGCCTCACAATAGGTTCCTGCTTCAAAGTTGGCTGGGTTTGGTATTGGAAGGACTTTGATAAAGATCGATTCGAGCTTAACTTTATCCGGAAAACTGAAGAACGCTACCTCTGCTTCTTGCGTATCGACATCAACAGCTTCGATCCTCGAATTGAACCATTTCCCTTCTGGCTTAAGGTATGCTTTGCAAATTCTACCAACGAGGTCGTCAGTCAGTAATTCCACAGAGAAAATAAAATCGTCGGAGTTTTGATTGAATTTAATCACATCCTCTTGGTAGGAGATAGCTTGGACAAGATCGTTTCTAAGGGTGCTAAGTTCCTCTTTCGTGGCTTCATCTTGATCAAGAGAAAGAAGGGTGTCAATTTTGAATAAATTGTTTTTGTACTCAATGAGCTTCTTATATAAATCAACTAGGTTTGAATTGTCTTCCTCGGCAATGGGCTTCGAGTCCTTCATCATGGTGTCGTTCAAGACTTGCTCATCTGAGCTTTCCTTAGATAAATCGTTCTGCATCGTTGTACTGTTCAATTTTTTTTCAAAAATAATTATTTCGAATTGTGATTTAGAGAAGCTCGGGCTATTTGAGTTTTTGCGTAGCAGTCAACAAAACTCAAGGAATTAAATTAGGACCCAATTGAGACCCATGAAATTAGTGTGATAACGCCTGGTTTTAATACTGTAAACGATCGATCAGTTTCTTTTAGATGAAAATTTTCACTTGTTTGGAGAATCGAATCATCTGGAAATTGCTGACCTTCCGAGCTCTTCTTTCGAGATTTTATGTATTCGCTCTTAAAATTGAGACTAAGTTTACTTATTATCTTCCGATGAGCACAGTTTTTATGGATAAGTGTATGAAACTTTGGCGTTTCAATATCCTATTATAATTTTCACGATAGCAATTTATCTAGAACAACAAAAATTTACCTTCTGAATGTGATTGATTTCAAATAATACGATAATAAAATGCTACGATGAGAAGAGCAAATTAACTTCAATATATCAATAAACTTCCTATTACATTCTTTTAAAAATGTATTTACCATTTTCAACATGATTCTAAAATTTTATTATATGTGAGTTCAAAGGTCAAATTTTATAACTATGTCCTAAATGACATCTGAAGGCCTGATTTAACATGAACAATTTTTCTTGGGTTGAGGAGTTTCCGCCCCATTTTTAAGATCTTGGGCGCCGAAAACAATCCTCTGTGGACTTGATTTCGTCGGGGATGCCGGCTTCATTATATAGTTCATGAATACAAATTTCCCACATTCTGTAAATGCCTAAAGAGCAAGTATTAGAACAGGTTAGCTCACAACACTTATTATTATCATCATCATGATTACCTGTTCCACCGAGGTACCATCTTTTGCCGACGTTTCGAAAAAAAAGTTAAAACGATATTTTTCCATGATTTCTTTTCCTTCTTCATATGTAACTTCCCTCCTAATATCACAATAAAGGCTTTATTTCGAGACTGGCTTAAATTTACTCTGTTTCCCTATCGATCTGGTTCCCGACAAGCACAAAGACAGCGTCTTCAGAGCAATTCATCCTCGCTGCTTCAACCCATTCTGACACATGCTCAAAGGTCTCTCGACTAATTTTATTTTTTGTTGAAGGCTTTGAGTTTTTCGATTGAATTTACCATGTAATGTCATAAACAATAAAAACAGCTGAGGAATTGCGATAATATGTCTTGATTATGGATCGAAAAGATTCTTGTCCAGCCTTTGGTTTAAGTATTATCCCCAATATGGGTATGGTTATCATTCAATTCATACAGTGTCCCAAAGCTGTAATTTAATTGTTGTATCCTCATCGATCTTGATGGTTCGGAGATAGAACTCTATGCCAATAGTTGATGTGTAGGATTCAAGAAAGGCATCCTTGCAGAATCTGAGTGAAATTGCTGATTTGCCGACTCCTTTTAAAAGTAGTGAGTAAAGGACAGAAAATAACCTCTTACCAACATCTCCAACCACAATCGTCTTGAAAGTCATTTCATTCGAGTTGTTATTGCCTTCCATTTGTACGTCCGATTTGTATCAGGCACTTCTCTAGTCGAGTTATTTTTTATTTCAATTTAGATGAACAGTTCACTTAATACAATAAATAGTCGCTGCATATGTCTAAGAGTCAATAAATTACTTACTTTGTCCCACTACACGATTCCAAAACAAGGTAAGAATATTAAGTAGCTTTTGGGAATTGATAGAATTAATTATGCAGGTTTCTTTGCTTCAAATTCAAGCCTTGGATCCTCATTCCATGCAAGAGGATACTTTGCATAAGATATGGTCTTGCCTTGTTATGGAATGATATCGCATGCATTAAAAACGTTGGCAAGATGGGAAATAATGATGTTATTACAGACTCATTACAATGTGTGCTATGATCAAAACAGGAATGAAACTTTTTGACCCTTTTCAAGGGAAGTCAGCAGAGGAGAAAATGATTTATCTTCTTTGGTTTTAATGAATAACTGTCCCAAAAAAGAGTCCGCTCTTTAATCAAATTATTTTCAGCTATGGAAGTTCTGATATACACTTTCGAATCCGAGAGGAAGAATTATTATTGGTTTTCACCTCAAAAAGTTTTGTGACCACCAAAAAAGCGACGCATTTTTTGCTACCGGAGTAGGGCCCAAAACTTTTTCCTAAAATAAATAAATACACGATTTAATTTGGTATGGAATAGGTCCATGCATTTTTCAGGCTGTCAAAACCTTATTAGAAATCCTACGCCCTACCCACTCGTCATTTGGTATGTTTATTTTTTTTGCGTCCTCACACAAACGTATCAAAGCTAATCCAAAAATTATTATGTACATCCAGTCAAAGAGCTGTAACTACTGCCAGAGAGCTGGAAGAGTTAGGGCAAGCCGGCTGGTAGAAAAAGATTTACAGAGGTCTTATATTGACGCAATAACCAGTATAATTCGAACTTTGAGAATTCAGCTTCGTCAGTTGCGAACTCCTCTTCAGCAACTCTAATGATTTTATTTCTGAAACACTAAATGGTCCTCCTCAAGAAAGTCCTTCACACTTAAAGGCACTTCGAGCAGATCATGATGAACATAAAGATCTATTTTCGCCTCAGCAAATGTGGAATATTTAAATCAAAAGTCCTTCTTCCGAAGGCCAAAAACATATCTAAATCGCTTAAAATTACTGTTTGTTCCAAAGAGTCAGCTTGTTATACTGACTGTTCCATCGTTAAATCTATTTAATTAAGCGAATCCAAAGTATATAATCTTTGATTAATTACTGAAAAATTCAATATCTCCTTGTTCTATTCGAAAATTAGAATTCCGCATCCATGAGAGGCCAGATTTGTAAGCGAATACGCGAAAAGCTCAATCAACATTTAACTTCCTCTGCACCCTAGTGAAATCTGCTACTGAGTCCCATGAATCCCATGAATCCCATGAGAAGAGGGACAGCCGAACGCTGTCTAATCAGATACAACAAGTGCTCGAGAATGAGAACCTAGTTCAAAAACACGTCTCCGAGGTAAGTTGTTCTCGCAAATAAATTCGATTTTCATCGTTTTTCAATTTTAGGGGCAAGATTCTCTTTTCAGAGCATTCAGTGAAGGGCTCTATTCTACTGCTAACTACTATCACCAGATTAAAGAACTGTTAATCAGAACCCTCTCTAATCTGATAACTACTAATGTACCTTCAAGCTGCTTCAACTCCCTCTTCAATGAGTCTGAATATGAATTGAGAATTTGCT
>ENA-UOTX01001026-UOTX01001026.1-compost-metagenome-genome-assembly--contig:-NODE-1026-length-23819-cov-20.568739_pt1 | contig 23819 bp, 18 predicted proteins | sample MGYA00238143_ERZ746982 | MGnify/ENA primary metagenome ERZ746982 (study PRJEB28758, sample SAMN06268862) | compost metagenome | isolation source: single cell | place: USA: California, Emeryville, Joint... | reverse complement strand
TGAATTCTATTTCCTTCTGGTGCGTTGATTTTTTTGTAACATCGATTCTTTTATTAACCCCACAGAGAAGGCCACCTGCTGAATTCTAATTTCATATGAGGAGAGGTGTCACTTATACTGCTTTTACATACAGATATTGTTTTATCACAGACGTACTCGTCTTGTTAAATTAGAGTTTCATTTTTACCAATTTCCTCCAATGCTATCGCAAAGTAAAATCAATTTGAAGGACTCGAATTCATCTGCAATCGAAAGAATTGCTTTCGAATAGGTGAGTGCTGAGGATTGACTCAGAGGAGTAGAGACTGGAGAAGCTTATAATCGAAATGTCATATATCAACAAAAGCAGTTTCATAATTCTCCTGGAGTTAAATTCTCTTCTCTAATCAAGTCTAACCAGTGAAAATTGTTGCATAAAATAAGTTGGGAGCTCTGGTATGGGAAATTGAGCACAACGACGATCTTATACAAAAAAATTCACATTTGTTTGTGCTTAGATGGCTTCATCAACTCACTTTCCAAAAAAACCTCAGCTATTTCATATTTTTCTTGTTTACTCGCCAATTACGATTTCCTTGACCACTAAACCTTACGAATACCTCAATTCTGATTGTAATTGCTAGGCGCAATACAGACAACATTAAATCGCATCAGGACTTGCTAAAAGTGATAGGTCAATTTTCCTTCAAAGTGAAAACTTAATTTTAATTCTTCTTTGCCTCTCCTTGATAGCCATATTGAAAAGGCATTCGAATCAGAGAACATAGAAAGAAAATTCCCTCACAATACGTGATCAACTTCACTATCCACTAATTTTATGCTCCTAACTGCCGTAAGGATAAAAATAATCTCATAATTCTAACAACGAGTCTCCTCTCTAATTGCAGATGGTCAGAGCCTTCCTCATGCGACTCTAGATAGCTGCTTTCTCAGCTATACTCACAGTTAAAGTAGTTATTGTCCGATTCGAAATGCCAGTTGCATCTAAACTCTCAGAGGACATCAGTCTCACATTCAACATATTTTTCTTCTTAACAAAGGCTATAAGGGGGCTATTGGAGATCCTCAGACTATTTTTTTTCTGCAACGGAGAGCATTGAGGGCTTCAATTCCTTAATTACAAATTTATTATTTATAATTCTATTGCAAAGTCTGGAATTTTACCATACTAAGTCACCTACACAAGCTCTCGCAGTTACAATAGCAAACAAGCAGCCTATCTCACGCCGATATATTTTTTTCCCTTCTCCATCTCTCAAATGCCCACCACAGCGCCAAACTACTGAGCTACTGAGTTACTGATTCTGCAGCATTTACGCTGACAACAAATTTGTCTTTATCGTGACGTCACAAATATTGATAAATTTCTCCTTCAAAAGATAATTAGCTTAGCCATTCGGTGTTCAGGAATCCATTTCAATGAGCACTTTTCTATTTAATACTAACCCTATACTCCTTCATATAAAGAATTTTTCCTTTGCTGCCGTTGCATTTACTCAAGATTTAAACTAACTATAGTAAATACCACACTTCAATTAGAGAATTATCAGTTTTTGGGCCGCGCACAGGTCAATATTAATTTCTCGGCGGAAAGACCCTGGTTGCTAATTTTCCACCTCCAAAAAGCGCATATACATGAATCTTATATTAAAGGTAGGTATTTTTATTTAAGTTAGAATATTTCAGAGTTTTTTAAACGTTCGAGAACGTATTTAATTCAGGTTTTTCCTCCTATCTAACTAAATAAATTCTCACTCTGTTGTGGCAAGTGACGGGTTTATGCTCTCTCGTTAATTGAAACCCACAAAAAGCGCTTTTATTAGGCTTCAGGTTTTGTTGGTTAAGCTTTCTGACTCATCTTCTCGACTAAATACCCGTATAGGAGTATGAAACGAGTTGCTTATTTGTTAGTTATAAAAACCCACTATTATAATTCTCCGCGGAGGCAATTAGCTCTAATTTCTTGCCATATGGACACAACTAATGTCAATACTACTTGACTATTTGTTAAATTATCCGTATTCATGAAATTGATGAGATATAAAGGCACCCTATCGTTCAGATGCAGGTAATGTAAGTATTTTCAGGAGTTAGGAGATGATGGAACTCGAAAAAGAGGGTATTTAGGGGTTTTGGGCCTATATTTACCGCGTGGCGGCTGCGTTGTGAAATGAATTTTCATTTCCTAAAATATACTGACCTTCACTGGACTTTTATATTTTAATATATTTAAAGCTCAGCGAATAAATTGGAACAGATATTTAAGTAATGAGAAAGCCTTGAATCTAACTTAATAATTTTATCTAAAACTAAAAGAGCACACTAACACCTTAGTCATGAGTCAGACCCAAAAACCCTCCATCAAAGAGAAGGTCTCTGCTTTCTGTCACCACAAAAACCCCTTCATTAACAAGCTCTTCGACCTTGTTGAAGTAAATTTCCTCTCTTCATTCCTCCCTTTTAATCTATTTCATTCTCCAGAATAATAGAGAGCCAGAAATAGTTAGCTGGAACCCTCAAGGAACCAGCTTTATCGTATTCAACAGAGAGGTCTTCTCCTCCAGAATCCTCCCTAATCTTTTTTCACACAAGAACCTCCCTTCCTTCACTCGTCAGGTAATTAATGACTCTTTCTTACTAAACCTAACCGGGACTTTTCTAATAGTTGAATATGTACGACTTCAAACGATGCAAAGCTCCCAGAGGCAAGCTTTCCTACTCCCATCCTTTCTTCAAGAAGGGAAGAAGGTAACGATTAAACCATGGTAATCATTCACTAATTTTTCCCCACAGCGACCTCCTCAAGAACATCAAAAGATCCCGTAAATCCTCCAAGTCAATGGAAGCTATCCAAGAAGTCGGCCCATCCTACGAAGATCTCCTTAAATCGGTAACAATAACTCATTATCTTGCTTATCTTACCAAACACTCTGTAGAATCAAGAATTGAAGCAAAAACAAATGGTGCTTGAGAACAAGCTGAAGCTCACTTACAAATTTATTTCTTCTCTCCTGAAAAACAACGCGAACGGAGCGAGCTCCCTTACTAATATTCCTGAGTTTTTGGAGGGAATCGAGCCATTGGGCGCTGAGAGTGAGAACACAGACATCTCATCTCAGCAACAACTCGAGAATTTCGACGAAATCAGCCAAGAGGTCGAATCCTTCGAGCCATCCCCAAGAAAACTCGTATTCCAAGACAATGAAAAACAATTCCAAGGCTTCTCAGCGAACCTCCCAAAAATTGAAGACCCATCACCAAGAATTGTAACTACCCTCTAACAAATCATTGTTATAACCCCTTTGTTAGGTTGATTATCAAAACGTTAATTTCTTAAACTTGGATATTTCGCCATTCAATGCGAACCAAATGAACAAGCAGATTGGCTCCCTGAAGCAAGAAGATCTTAATGGATGGGTAAGATAAAACTATGAATACTTTAACTAAATCTCTTTTTTTGTGATTAGGATGCCGTTATAAATGATATGATGCTCACTGGAAGCTTCAACTGAAACAAGAAATAATGACTACTTTATATGTCTCAAAACTTTTTATCAAAAACGGAAGAGATTAGTTCTAGGTTTTTAATAAAGGAAGGACCATTTTTTTCTCCTGGATTTACAAATAATAAGCTATATTTTTTGAGTAATATTTTTATTCTTCATTAACAAAATATATAAGATATCTATGAGTTATCGAGTGTTCATCTCTCTTTTTTTCTCCTTGCAGAGATCAAATGCTTATCAATTTACTTTTCATTATGAAATCTTGATAACTAAGAAATGAAAATTTGGAGAAAACAATTCTAATATGATGATGTTCTACGGAACCTCGCCATCCATTTTCACACACAATCACGAATTACTGCCTTATCAGATTTGAAAATGAACGCTTTCCTAAAAAAAAAAACATTGAAAACATGTGGGCATCTTTCCCAAGGTATTTGTGTAGATCACATCACATGTTATCAGTAACAACCAGTTCCTTTGAAAATATAGAAAAATTCGAAATTCCACTTAATGTACAAAGGGAGCAACCCCTTCAATAACGCCCATCCTGAGGAGAAGGCTCAGACTTTCCGCAGCAAAATTCTGGTGGAGTCTGGAGGAGTTGTATAAACGGCTAACGCTTTCTGTTTAAATCTGCAAATACGAGATGAAATTTCTGATTGATTTGCTTGAGTTTTTTGCAATTTAATCAGACATAAAAGTACATTAAATTCAAATTCTATCAGAACACAAGGAAAAATCACTCATGACAGAACTATTAGACCGCGTCTGCGACAAACTGGGCCTTCATAAGCTCGAAAATATCCCTCAGCTGAAGGAAGTGAGCACGAAAACTCACATCAAACCTGCCTACTTTGGAATTATTTTCCTATCCATCCTATCTCTGATGGTTTTATTGGAAATAGGTGGATTTTGGATAGCTTTCCTCGTGGGCTTTCTTTACCCAGCTTGGGCATCCTTTAAGGCGATTGGCACTCGACAAAAAGAAGAAGACAAACAATGGTTTACCTATTGGGCGCTGTTCGGTTTCATTCAGGTGTTCGACACAGTCATATACAGTCTATTCAGATGGGTCCCTTTCTATAGTGCCTGTAAAATCGCGTTGTTTATCTATCTCTATCATCCGAAAACCCACGGAGCTTTGGAGTTATATCACAAGATAATACGTCCTTACCTTATAAATTACGAAGGACACGAAGTAATCGAAGCAACTAAGGATGAGACTCTTAAGAGCTCGAAAGATAATACTACTACAGAAGACATCGGTGACTTTGACATTATCAAAAAGGAAGAGTAATGTCAGTTAACAATCTTTGATGTTTGTTAACGACAGAAAATCTAACCACATATATAATATAACCCAATCTAACTTATCACTTACTCTTAATTCCTGTACTCCAAAGAGACCGAAGTGTTTATTGGTGTCTCTCTCTATATATAAATACTGTATGTATCTACTCTCTGTGAAAAAATTCTGAAAGTTTACAGAGTATACCATCAATTTTGAACAGCCCGGGGACGTCGTTGAGCCAATATGCTCTGTTGCAAAGTTACTTAGCTTCTGTGACAGATATTTCATGAAATGTACATTAAGTAATGACTATTTTTACAACAAAAATGCAAGAACAATATGAATGCCTAATTAAGGCATAATAGATAAATTCAAGCAGACAGGTGGTTTATAATCCACAAACGGCACCAAATTTAATCGCGTAAAGATCGCACACTGCGTCCACAATGCTTACTAACAGTTTATGTAGTTCATTAACCCCTTCAGAATTTTCCTGCGCTCGCTGTTTGAGTCCTTTCATAGTAAACTCTGTTTCTTTTTGCATACTGCCTTTCCCAGCAATATTATGTTTCAAGATGAGCTGAATATCAGGTTCAATTCCTTTCGCCATGCTTTGGATCACTTGTATGACTCTTTTTGCTAAATCTGCAGTTTCACCAATGCGATGAGTTGCTCCGATAATCAATGAAATGATTTCTGGATTGCAGCCTAAATTCAGCTTTGGGAGAAAAATAGCAATACGATTAGCAAATTTCCGAATCGAAAAAGTATTTACAGAATTCTCCTTGGTCTCTTTTGGGTCTTTACAAATTCGCAAAATAGTTGTAGAATTATTAGACTGCGTTGCAGTCACTAATTTCTTTTTCAGGGCTTCATTTTCCGCTATTAAACTCTGCTGCATGGCTTCGAGCTCTTCAATCTTGCTATCAATCATGGCATATTCTTTCTTAGCCTTCTCATTCTTCTAATAATGATGTTCAACTTTGGTCCTTGATTATTGAGTAAAATTACGTCGATTTCAACTTGTAACTTTTGGACCAGCAGTTCATTTTCCGTCAGCTTTTCAGCAAGTGCGTTTTTCTCAAGAAGGTGCTCGACTCTCTCATTTTGCAATGTTCTCTCCCCGTTTTTCTCGAAAGCCTCCATTTTATTAAGAATTTCTGTCATCTCGTTGCTTTTTTCATCAAGGATTTGCTCTAACCTACGATTCTTTGAATGGTGGGGGTATTAATAAGCTCACTCTTTCAATGCACTAAACCCTACCTTTAGCATCTCGTTTTCTCTTTCTTTCTCTTCCTTTTTGATCTGAGCTTTCAATTCCTGCACAGTCGTTTCCAGTTTGTCTCTAGAACTCTACAAATATCAAATAAATTATTTTTTTCACCCCAAACATTTTCGATCATTACTTTCAACTGAGAAATCTCGATATCTTTCCTAAGTAATTCCTCTTTCATTTTAGCAATTTGCTCTTCACTTTTCTTATTCGCTGAAGATAGATTTTTTATTTGCTGGAATAACCTTTGCGTCTCATCATCATTTTTTTGTCTCTTGTTTTTCAATTCTTGAAGTTCATTTTCCTTCTCCTTGATCGTCGCTTTCAGATCATTCAACACCTCGTTCGAAAAACTCGCGGAATCCCTTCGAGAGCGGCTCTTGCTCGATTCCTTTTTACTTGGACTTCTCTGTGCTCCTCTCTCAGTAATTGACTCGTTTGTACTTATCTGATGCAGTTTGTTATCCATGATGGAGAGAGTAGTTAGTCTCTCTTTTTGTTTATCCGTTGGAAGCGCTTCAAGTAGATGCTGGCTTGAATTTATTATTTGACTTATAATCCTTTCAGTATTTTGAACATATTTCCGTCCTTGAGTAAGAGACGTGTCTATTTCTCCATAAAGCTTGCCTGAGCTGTACTGATCCTCAAAGCTTTCATTTTTAATATTTAAATTCAGCCTAGGAGGCCGGTTTGATTGGTTTTCAATCCCAGACTGGTATTTGATCGATGACCGACGAGAATTCTGTTTTGAATATTCCATTTGCTGCTGATGTGGAACGTGCGAATTTCTTTCTCCGCCCACTGATGGCTGAGGAGAGTGATGATATATTCTTCTGCTTGAGCTACCACTATCACTTCTATTGTATTTTGGAACTGCATTAATAGTGAACGATTGATTGTCATGTCTAGTAGCATAACCGATAGCTATATCAGACACGTTGGTTCGGTTTGGATCGGCGTTTTGAAGTAAGAAAGAGCACTTTTCATCATATTGAGCTGGTCTAGATAAGGTTCCAGTCAAATTTAGTACTTCTTTCTCTTGTGGTTGCTGTAAATAGCCTCTACTCAGCGGGTTTGCAGTCGTATTTACTGGATACTGTGGTGTTGAATAAGTTTCTCTTGGAGGATTTCCGTAGTAGCCTGGGCTGTGAGAACGGTCTTTATATTTAGTATGCGTATCAGTTGTTGCTAGCAAGCTTCCAACACTCAAATTACTATATTCTTTGGGATTGCTTCTCTCACGTTTCGTTTGCGAGCAATTTGCACAATTGATGCATGACCCATCATGAATGCTGTTGTGTCGTACAAGCGGAGGACGTTTGCAATTCTCCGGCAACGGTTGGCAATTTTCTTTGTCGTAACTTATACTGATACTATGATCTCGCAAAGGCTTTTGCATATTTTGAAGTGCTTCGAATTGGAGAAGATCTCTCATCGGGATTGGTGTTGGTTTGACCTGCTTCTTTTTACAAGAACTACCAGAATAATTCATGCTGATTCTGGACAAGTCGAGATTCAGCGAAAAATCTTTGCTCGAATTGTCAGCTCTTGCTTTAGATTTTTTCTTCTTGTTCATTTTTTCGGCTGACTGCTTCGGCGTTTCGTTTCGACTTCTGCTTTTCTTTTGTTTGCTCTCATGCTGTAATTTTGGAAGAGAATTTAGAGGATTTTGAAATTCAATGAGGCTTTTTTACACGATAATTATCAAGTTCTTCTTGCACATGGAGCATTTTCTCCATGAGATATACGGAGTCGCGGCTATGCTGCATTAGAATGTAATCACAGAGAGATATAAACTTTTTTGAATATTTAAATTTTTATTGCATGCTCAACGGAATCGTAATTTTACTCGAATTAATCCAAAGCAAATTAATTCTTCTGAGGTCTCCTCTGGTAAGAGTTAATCCATGCTTTTCTGTTCATTTTGTTCGATATGGTAATTCAATCGATTTTGTTAAAGTAATTGTTAATGGAATGCTTACAAAGTCCGACTGTTCAAGCTGTTTATTAACAGGCATTATAAATTGGATATTTAGCTACATCGAGCAACCATTAATTGCAACGAAAAATTCCTTCTTTCATACCATTTCTTAGAACTATGAACAATTTTATTGGCGCTAAATTCGAGCAGGACCCAATTTATATATATGATGTCATTAGTTTACCAAAGAGTTTTTTTGATATCAATGTTTAAAAAACTACAAAGAATACAAAACAAAACAAAAAGATTCGAAGAAGAAGAAAAAAATGGAAAGCTGTTAACTCATTTGTGCTGCATTCCACAATTTCTTTAGTCTGTCCGGTTTCATCGGCTTCAGCTCAACGCCATCCATTTGCGCCTGGATACATGCCTCGTGAACCTCCGGTGTATCGTAGGCGGTGCATCCAATGATTTGAACAGCAGAGATTTCCCTATTGCGTATCTTTTCCTTAATGATCGTGGTAGCCTGGCAGCCATCCATAATAGGCATATTCACATCCATTATAATCAGCTTTAGTCCGCCAATTTTCCCATGGCAATTGAGTTTATGATACATATCCAAACTTTCAACTGATTCAACTGCAGCTTTTCCATGAAATGCCACAGCGACCCGAGCATTTAGTTTCATGAGCATTCTTTTCATGGAATCTACGTTGAAAGCATCGTCGTCGACTACTAAGATCTCCGGACATTCACAAATTCTTGGTGATGTAGGATCAAAAGTGGTTGTTTCACCCCACTGATGATTCACCTCTAGAATATTGTGTCCAGTGTTATTATTCAAATTAACATGCAAGTTCTGGCTTGTATTGGTGGTCCCGCCTCCTGATTGCAAGGCGTATTTATTGAATTTGATTTTTTCCAAGTTGAAATCGTATCGATCGACCGGATTCGTTTGCAATATCTCTGACTTGTCAAGACTAACACAGCCGCTTTGTCGGACTTCCAAAGATGATGATGAGAACAAATCTCTTCTTCGGAAACCAGAGGAAATTCTACTGGCGCTGCTCATTTCGTCATGCTTCACAATGAAGCTTACTTTGGTTCCTTTGTTAAGCTCCGAAGAATACTCAAGCCCGCCGCCCAATGCCTTCGCGAGCTCGTGAGACAGAGTGAGGCCTAGGGAAGCTCCGGTTGAATTATGACTGACCTTCTTGATAAAATTGCCTTGCAAATTGCCCTTTAGTCGGTCAAGCTGTTCTCGGCTCATACCGATCCCTGTATCTTCAACAGTGAAGAGGATCACTGCTGGATCCTCACAATGTTGTAATGTAGGAACAGCAAGTTTTGTTTTTTCAATTAAGACTCGCTGTGAGATATCTTTTTGTTTCATGAGCCGCACATAGAGCTTGACATGACCATGGAAAGTAAATTTTACAGCGTTTTCTAGGAGAGAAAGCAGCACTCTTCCAAGCCTCTCCTTGTCAGTAAAGACATTGAGCGGCACATCGTCTTCTACATGGCAAACTAAATCCAAATTTTTCTGATGGGCTTCGAACTCAGTCGCTTTGAAAATTTTCTTTAGGAAGCTGCGAATCTTAAATGATTTGAGATTCAATTTGATAGGCAAGTTCTGCGAAATGTATGAGTAGTCCCCCATGCTGTGAATCATCACAGATAATCGGTTCATATTGAGTAAAATCGGCTTGACATGGTTCTCTTTGATATCTTCAGTAAGAGATTTATCCTTATATAGTTCATGGAGAAGGATGGCACTTCCGTTCATTGGAGTCCGCAGTTCGTGTGAAAGAGAGTTAAACAAGTGACTTTTGTAGTTACTATTGTCTTCTATCTGAGCAATTCGGTCTCGTATCGAGGTATCAGTGAAAAAGCAGATGAGACTAGGTTGGGCCTCAAACATCAGCGATCCTATTGCTATTTCGAGGCGGATTTCATTATCTAAAACCCCGTCGATGGTCGTAAAAACCATATCACCCTCAGCAATTCTCCTTTGTACCGTCTCTAGAGAAGCGTCAGCTAGTAGGTTTTCGAAATATCTCCCAAAATTCAACTCGGTACTTTCTTTATCAGCGTCAGAGATTTTCCTTCTACGCGAGTGAGGTTTTTCGAAGAGCGACGTTTTTTGTTCCGAACTGCACAACGGAGCAAGAGTATCTTGGTACTTGGATGGGTTGAACGATTCCCCGTTCACCCTTATATTCTTAACAATGATTCGGCTAAATAACGCCTTGCAATTAGCAGGCATTTCCGGCTGGCGGTCTTCGAACGGTTTTCTCGCATCATCATCATCCCTTTGAAAGAGTTCTTTGAAACAGACATTGGAGAATAAGAAATCAGAATTCCGATTTATCACCGCGACAGAGGTTGGTAGTCTATCAACAATCATTTTCCAAACGGCGTCTTTTCCAAGTAGTTTTCCGATTTCTTGGAATGTTGCGACCTCATTTTGATGACTGAGATAAGAATAAAATGTGACTCCTAATGACCCGAGCACAGTGAAAAGAATCGGGTCAGCAACCTTAACGAAATCTTTCGGGCCCCAGTAAATAACCGTGGACACGCACAAGGTTTGTAGAACTGTGCAAAGAAGGCTTCGTATCCACCACCCTTCAATTAAAAGGAAGAGAGCCATCATGAGGCTAGAGAACCTAATGTATTCGTTCTGTGCAAAGTCGAGATGCTCCTGTATTGAAATAGATTCTCCTCTTTCCATGTTTATTGCGAAGAAAAAGGTTGCGGAAACAATAAGTAAAACACAGGCTGCAGTATCGATGGCGAGCCGCCATCTTTTAATCCATCTTTTGATTCCCAATATCATAAATACTAGGAGAAAAATGCAAATTCCACCATCGAGACTGGCGAGTTGCAAGGGCGTGTAGTAGCTTTGAAAGATGAAATTGAAAATGGTTTGCAAAAAGTAAAGCAGGATCAAAATAGAGCTGAACAAAATAAGCTTCTTCCGGTTGCGTGCCAGTTGGTTCAGTTTGAATTGATCGTACAGATTTCTTCGAGTTTCCTGAGTTGTAAACGTGAAAGGCATTTTGATTGAGATATATTAGAAATTGACAATCGAGGTCACTTTTCGGATATGGGCTAATAGTGTGATTAAAAAATTAATCAAGCTCAATACGGGTTAGTGAATTTTAGTTGACAGAAAAAACCCTGATAGGGGGTGGAAAATTTATTGATTAAAATATGCATAGACTTGAAAGCAGCCTCCATTTCTGGAGTGGTATGAATTCTTTGTTTAGACTTGGGAAAATTATTGGGAGCACTCATCTCCTTGAGAATAAAATGAGCTCGAGGTTTTGGATTGATTTGTGTTGCTGCTAAGAGGTTCAAATTGGCACAGTTCGATGTGACGATTAGGACTGTTGACCAGCAGCTGACAATGGTGGAAAGAATCAAAGCTGGTGTTATTGATAATTAAATCGGCCAGAAAGGCTCGAAATTATGATTGATGAATTAGTTTTTGCGCTGGTGAAGAAGAAGAATATCCTTTTCTTACAAATAAAATCTGACTCGAATTATGACAGCCAAAAAAAAAAAAGTCTGTAGAGAAGATCTTTACTCCGTTTCTGTTTTCATCATCACGAATGCCCAACAAGTGTGAAAATAATTTAACGACTCATATTCTACATGAGACCACTTCAAGTTTCCCTTAAGATAATAGTAATGCAGCAAAATCGAGCTCTCGAACACTGAATATTCTACTACTAAAATCATTTGGACTACTTCGGAGATCCCAGGAAATGTCTCAGTGGGAAAGTACATTAATATTTTAAATTCGACTGGTATCAAAGTGGTTCCGTAAAATGAGATAAGTTTATTTCAGAGCTTTTGACAATTTAAGTAGGATTTTATGTATTGAGTCGAGTGAGAAGAGAGCTGTACTTGTCAACAATTTGTAGTTGATGAGATGCAGCTAGGAATAGATGAAAAAAAAAGTCAAAGGAGTTCTTGTCCATTGGCCAAGAACATCTCTCTCATCATTCTCAGCAGTCATTAATAAAATTATTGTAGAGAAGAGGAAGCGAGTTTCTTAAACAGATGACATCATCAACCTTGGGTTAAAAGGATGAGTAGACAAGACTATATCTGAAAATTTCTCTCTTTTTTTTTATTTGAAGATAAACATTTCGATGCAAAAACATGATTTCATCATCTCACACAGATATTTACATTTTCAGTCAACTAACATCAAGAGATGTATTCAGATTTTAATGATGTAAGCACTTAATTCGATGATCGACTGTCTATAGATTTAGCATTGAAAAAATTTTGAAAATTTTGTATATGATTTTCTGCAGTAGTAAGAACTTGAAAGGGCAGAGACGCTTGGAAAATATAAATAATGAAACTCTCATCAATTTCCAATTGATATTGTAGCCTTATTCGGACCCTTCCAATCTTTATCAAGGTCCTCTTACAACAACAACGCTGAAACACTCACAGAAATGTTGCTAAAGAATCCAAAACTTTGCACGCTTGATTGATCTTGAAGTAAATAAATGCAAAATTATCAGAAATACTCAACAGCGAATGCAAAGCACTTTTTTCTCCAACAAATGATAGATTAAACTCTAATTAGTCCTAGCCTTTAATCAAAATTCACTTGAAAAGCACTGCGCAAATCTTCCTTGTCGAGCTGAAAGTTAAGGAAAGGATTTTTTTCTTCTGTTTTCGGCTGAGGGAACTGTAGCGAGCTCTCAAATTTCGTTGATATTTCACTCAACGTCCTCTCAAATCGATTGAGTCTTTCCAAAACAGGATCTACAGGTCTTCTTAGCGCCTCTTCATTCGCCATATTATTCATCCGGTATCGAAGCTCCTTCTCACGCTCTTGCGTCAGCTTGTAATCTCTAATCCACATCTTCAGCGGCTTCACAAAAGGGAAAATGTTCGCAAACAGATCTCGTTTTTTGGGATCTTCCAGATCCGAGATCTTTATCCACCTGCCGATAACAATATAAGTCTCTGAAATTTAAAAGGTAGCGCATTACTCTATCCTTCCGATTTCACATCTTGTATTCGTCTTGAGGAGCACGTTTTCATCAACACCGATACAGATGTACATCTTTTTGAGTTTACTATCACCGTCTTTATACTCAATGTAATTCTAAAGGCCAACAATATTAGTTGTCCAAGTAATCGCTCAAAATTTTACATTTTCGCTAATATATTTGGAGATATCGATGCTAGTTTCTTCCCAAACTTCACGAATTGCGCATTGGACTCCTGTTTCGTTCTGGTTGACCTTTCCTTTGGGGAAACTGTAGGAAGTATTTCTGAAATTGGTGACTAGAGTGGCGTTGTAATGTACAATTTTCGGATGATATTGTACCTAGCAGTATTCTGGTCATGGACGTATTGAGAATGATGCCTCCATACACTGGGATTTGTGAAATGTAGTCGTTGAATCGCTTGTAGAAGTGGTCGAATTGCTTTTTGTTGTGTTTGAGGAAAGGACAGTTTTCGAACAGAATTCTGCAGAATGGTTTGAGTTTCATATGAGGAGGCCGGCGTTTTCCGTTAGTTGCGTACGATGGATCGCTCACGTAGAAATCCAAATAGAACCAATGGGCTCCCTTGAGAATGTGTTAGTTAGGAAAGAAAAATCAGGTACTTGAAAATGAAAGAAAATTCTGTCCGTCATTTGCTCATTGCGAGGTAGGTTGATAATAAATCTACTGTAGTTGGTCATGTTGTTTGAGTTTGAGCGTGGAAAGGTTACCATAAGAGGTCCTCTACAATGTCAATATCGATTTCGGGAGTTATGCTCATTTGAAAAGTCTTCTTATTGCTTTAAAATTTTTTGTTTATCTCTTGTATTTGTTTCTTTATTATTGTATGAGATTTGAAATATTTTGCGCTTCAATAATACATTCTTTTCATACATGAGAGTCTATTGAATGATAATGATAGCTCATCCAGCAAGCAATTAGAATTAAGTATTAATCCAATAGCTATTTCGGTAATTAGTTTGATAAAGAAAGTGATTGAGAATTAGTAGAGCTAGCCTCATATTTAACATATGAATTGTCATGGCTTTATCTTTTAGGCCAATCTAATGAATTTGGAAGAAGAAACCTACTCTCTTTCTACAAGTATTCTATCTCAACTCAATTGCCTCTACTAATACTGAAAGGAACAAAATGGCCTGTAAGAGTTTGAAAATTTCCTAAAAGAACGCAATAGATACAGTTCTCAACACAGATGTAAACATATTAGTAAAAACCGTTTGCCTTGACTCATTCCAACGCTGGCAAACCGTCATGGTGTCACAAGGAATATAGACCTCGATTTCAAATTTGTAAGCGATAGATAAGATAGAAAGTTATAAATAGCACGACTTAGTCTTGATCGTACTGTGCCAACCCCCTTTCCTTCTCTGAGGCTCGTGAGTTCATTTTTGTAATTAGTCCCATCAGTCCCGCAAGGATCTCTTCTTCCTAAAGCAATAACAAATTTTTAAATGCCAACTCAACGCGTCAACTACTCTAACCTTTTTCCCACTTCCTAATGGCAAATCATCTTTCATAGGCCTTGGGCGAGGGGAAAACTCAAGATCCTCCATCATTTTCTATTCATAAATTCTTAATTTATCATCATTTATGAGACTATTACCATAGAGCTATTTCTCAGAGTTTGAGAAACTTGCTCTTCTGAATTAAAGACTATCGAAGACGAAGCAGAGGAAATTGACATTGGAGCCAATTTTCTCAAAAACTCCACTATCGGGCTTTCTGAAGGAGTGCTTTGAACATTTTTGTTTGAGTTCATTAGTCTATTTGCCCGTGAGTACAATTGTGAATCTGGTCGGACAAGAAATCAATTATTACACTCGGATCTGCATGAGAAGAAACTCGTTTAATTGCGTCGCATCGGCAATTTTTTTCTCAAGGGACTGAATTTTCTCGCTCATCGTTCTCTGCACGCGTTTCAGACTTTGATTCTATTGTAGAATTCCGATATCAACATTCCTTTGAGATCTGATTACCTCTAATATTAAATTCATATCATCCACCGAAGAACTTTCCGCAACTTGCGGAGTCACCTTCGTAATGAGATTTATGAAATCCGGGCCCTTTCTCTTAATTTCCATAAGCAATTCTCTATAAAATTCATTAACCTCAATTCTAGCGCCATCATGATACGTACTTTTCGCCTCTGCGAAACTTCTCATTGACGAATGTATATTCATATTGATGTGTTTTCCTCTTTCTGAAGTTATAAATATTGAGCTTTGAAAAAAGTTTAAAGGAAATTTTCACAGTCAATCAATCATACCTGTCTAATATATGAAGTCAAGTTGCTATGCTTGAAATAAGCCGGCAAAACGACTTCAGCGAATTTAGTTGGGTTCTTGATAACTAAGGCCCTGCCGTCGTCGCTCCAACTAACGATATCTTTATACTCTTCTTTCTATATCTAAGGAGTGAGGTTAGTTAGAGTGAGTAGCTACTTCCAGGATTTCGTAAGATTTCTTCAAAAAAGTTGGAATTGCCGTTCCTTCGTTTCTTCGAATTTCCTGGAGTTTCTCCCGGAAGGATAGAAGCTGCTCCTCCTTGAGCATTAGAACTCTGTTGTTACTTCGTTTCAAAAAAGAATCTTAATTTGAAGAACGGATCTTGAATATATGTCCCGCACGACCGTTTCAACAAAGTCGAGAAAAACTTTCGGCTTTCTTTTGAGGGAAGAAATTTCCCTGAAAAAATTAAGTTACCGTTTAATATTGCGAGATCTTTCTTAGAAAATAAAGACGTTTGTAAAATTAATTTATTGTGTAGCTTAAGCCTATTAAAGAAAACTAACTTCATAGATATCGTTATATGGGAACAATACATTCAAAAGTTATGTTTCCAAGAAGCAAGCAGTTGCAGAATGACGTGGAACAGATTCGTTGACTCGATGCTGAAGATGAAAATGATTTCACCAATTATGGTGTCATAACTGACGATCGATTTTAGACCATTAAGACTCAGAGTCGATGGCTGGATATAAGAACGAATCACGGCTCTTTATTGAATTAAGGGTGATCTTGTCTTTTTGAAGGAGATATACACGTGAAAGTAACCTCTAGAAAATGCGAAAACCCCTATCGACACTGTTGGGAAGTTTGCGGATCGTTATAGAGACCGCCTTCTCGAGAAGCGAAATATTCGAATTGTCGAAATCGATTTATTGAATGAGCTGCAGCAAGTGGTTAGAAAAATAAGAAAGATGAATAATGCTAGCCTATACAATAGAATAATAATAGCGCATTGAGCTCAGAATTTAATATAATAAAAGAAACAGTGTGATTGAGTCAATGGCGATTGATCTTATTTAGAAATACGATAAGAAGAACCCAAGTCGTTGAGTTTTTACACACACACATTGCTATCGATCATCGAGGCATATGTCTCTTGATTAGTAGGTATGTTTAGCCTTCTTAAAGAGGCATTTCATACCCAATAACTAGAGTTGACTTGTCTATTCAACTAAGTGCAGGCAAAAGGAAGTTAAGTGGGTATCACGAAACTACAAGGCTTTCTGTTGGACGAGACCATAACACTCTTATTTTTAGAATTTCGATTTACTACAATATTAAGCCGTTTAATTTTTTCACGAAAAAATTTGAATCTTAGAGAATTGTCTTAGAAACAACATGATTTTAATAAAACAGCAAAATTTCTTGCTCGAAAATATAGTCATTTCAATGATTCATACCATCGAGGTTTTAGATTGTTTCGCTGTGATAAATCCAATAAGCATCTTTTTTTTGAAAAAACAAAGTTTTTTTCGGATTGATAGAGATTCAATTAAACAAGCATTCTTCAATATATGACGAAAAGCTGCCAGGAAGATTATCTTCATGCGCTTGCTATTTTTTCTTTCAGTTAACTAGGTTTCTTCATAGTCCATTTCCGTGAGTATTAGAGGTAATGATTTTATAAAATTAATGAGCCTATATATCTTAGGAAGAAAATACTGAAGATGATGGATGCTTATAAGACCGAGGTTCAAACTCAATTCTTCAATCCATAATGGATATTTCAGTTTAGATCATTCTCAAGACGAATTAAATTAAGGATGATGATGAAAATATGAAGTCTAAGTGATTATGGTTATTAAGAGTGAGTTCATAAATCATAAAAAAATATGATCCATGGTCATAAATTATGAGTAGAGGATTGGTTTAGTTCTCAAATAGACTTCATTATCTTCGGCCAAACAATATTTCTCTATGAAATAATTGTTTTGTCAGTTTAATTAGGTTAAAATAATTGGAAAGGGCGTGAGTTAAGATCTACAAATAAATTCTATCTGCAAACCCTCATGAAACAGACTCCATTTGGAAGGATAAGAACCTAATTATTAAAACTAAACAAATCCCTTAAACTCAATCTGTACCTCTATTACAAGTCGCGACCCTTCACGATCCTATGATAGGTGTTTTGGCAAGCTAATAAATCTCACCCATGAAAAGTTTTTTCACATTTCTCAGTGAGCATTTATCTAAATGCATTTTAATCCGCATTCAATGCAATAAATTTATTTCAAATGAAAGATAAAGAAAGATTTCTGGATGACTTATTCGGCAAAGTCGTCCAGAAAACGCCTCCTAAAAAGACAGCACAATTCAAACCACCCCAAACACAGCCTCAAATTGCGAATCACGAAATCGATCTTTCAAAAATCAAAGTTGAAGGCATCCTAAATCCTAGCTTACTGTACAAACCTCTCGATCAGCCTAATCTTGACACTTCTCAAGGGAAAGTAAAATGATACTCTTCAACAAATTTCTGATCTAAGGACTAGGGCATTGACGTGCTCAAAGCTTTTACTCCAGATGTTGAGAAACTATTAGTGAAAACTGAAGATAAAGTCTTCTTGGTTGATAAATTTCAGAACACCCAAGCAGCCAAAAACAGGAAAACAAAATCAACTCTAATTTCTTCGAAACTGAAAAAGAGCAAGAAATTGTTTGAAATTTCTCCGGATAAAGTTCGTTATGAGACTTTCCAGGAGATAAATGCTCTATGGAACGAATATATTGGCGAGCTGATAGGACCAGAGTACTCAAACTGAGATATATCTCAACGGACTGATTTGCATTGTGTTTTAATAGGAAAATGGAAGATGTCTTTTTGCAGAAGTTTCTCAGAGCCGATTTGCATGGAGCAGTAATTAAAGGTGATTTCAATATTGTTGGTCAAAAAAGCAATTGCTCATTTAACTGTTTTATAGTGCTAGCAGCAAAATGCAAAAGTTATGAAGGTGTTTATGGAATAGTAGCGAAAGAAACACAGAGGACGTTTGACGTCGTGACTCCGGATAATAAAATATTGAGTAAATGATCCTAATAATTCAAAAGACACTGATGATGGATTTGATTGTTTAGCCATATTGAAGCAGAATGCAATATTCATATTTGAATGCCAAAATAAGTCCATTAAAGTGTACGGCTATCAATTGCAACTTCGAGTAAATTTATTGATGACTTTTCACTGACTAAAGCCCTATTTACACTCTTCTAGCCTACAGAAAGAGCAAAAGCGAAAATTAAAATCAAGGTTCTCAAAGATTTAGTTTAAATTCTTTGGTACATCATGAGTGTAATGTCATTACTTTTCCTTATGTTCTCTGGAGCTATGTACATATATGTGTTGTGCATTTCAATCTGTCTATATTATTAGAAAGCAGCAACACCGATCATATTTTAGTATTGATTTCCATCTCGTTTTTTTTCTTCTTCTGAATGAAGTCCAAATCATCTAATGGAACGGAATCTCTTTCAAAACACCCAAAAAAAATTTGATTTATTTCATTCAATTCTGTATTCCAGAATGACTACAATCAGAGCCCGTCAATTTCGAATGTATTAGAGCCATTAATAGAATTCTATGCAGATTCAGCAAACTCAATGAGTCCTGAAGGTTTATTCAATAGTTAATAACTGTTTACGTAATTCATAAGCCATAAAATTTTGATCCAAAAAGATGGAATCCGAAGCAAGCCCCGGAAAGATCACCAGATTCGAAATCGAGCAGAAGCCGACATCAACGCCCGATCCGCGCGGCACTTCTCTTCGCTGGATTGCATTAATCCTCGCCTCTCTACTTGTTCCAGCTAACGATTACTGCTACGATCTTCCTCAAGCACTTCAAACCCAGATTCAAGACACTCTCGAGGTCAATGAAACCCAGTTCAATCTTCTGTACTCACTATATTCCATCCCAAATATATTTTTGCCTTTTGTTGGCGGGTTCATCCTTGACTATTTTGGAATCAACGTTGGACTCGTGCTCTACACATCTGTCACCATCACAGGACAGACTCTCTATACAATAGGCAGCTACAGTCACAGTTTCTTTCTCCTCGTCCTGGGAAGAATAATCCTTGGAGTGGGAGCTGAGAGTCTAAATGTAGCTCAAAGCACGATCATAACAATGTGGTTTAAAGGCCGAGAGCAAACCTTCGCTCTCGGTTTTTCTCTCAGTCTCGCAAGGGTTGGCTCGGCAATAAATAGCGCCCTTACGCCAGATATTTACGATTGGACTGGTAGTCTAGGATTATGTTCTTTAGTCGGACTTTTGTGCGTTGTAGCGTCCGCTACCCCTGTGCCTTTTCTAATCAGTATGCAAAAAAAATATTTGGCAAAATATGACGTTGAAACAGAAGTGGTGTCGCTGAAAGACCTCAAGACTTTCAATGCTAGCATTTGGTTGCTGTATTTTAACGCTATCATCTGCTTCTGGTCCTACTTCTCTTTCTTTAACATCGCAAATCAATATTTCCAAGTCAGGTTTGGGTTCAGTGCCTCAGAAGCCGGAAATTTGTTGATAATTCCTTATTCGATGGCTATGTTACTGACTCCTGCGTTCGGCGTGATCATTGATCGTATAGGAAAGAGAGCTACGCTAATGATTGGAGCATGCGGGTTATTGGTCACGACTCACTTCGTCTTTGCAGTAACTCCCGAATGTAACGAGTGCTACGCCGGCGTGCTAGGCCTCGTGCTCATGGGCTTGTTTATCTCGCTGCATCTCTCGTTGTTACTACCTTCGGCAATGGTTGTCGCGCCTCATAGCGTGCTGGGTTCAGCGTTTGGATTGATAACATCAGGGATGAATACGGGACTGGCTGTGGGACCTTTGGTTGCAGGATATCTCCTTGATACTGCAAGAGCTACTGCAAGTGTCAAAGATAGTTATTTGGAATTGTCGGAGTTTTTGATTGGGTTATCGGTGGTAGCCTTGGCAGGTGCCATTGCGAATTATATATGGGACGCTAGGAAAAATAACTCGGCTCTCCAAGCAGCAAAAACAGGGGTGGTGGAACCAGGACACGATCATAGTCCAACAACAGAGTTAACCGACACATCAAGAATGGAATTGAATCAGTCTTTGGAAAGTTTAGCGCAGAGCTAGGATTTTATTAAATATGGCTGGATATATAGAGTACATACGAATATAGTACATACAACTCAATCTAAATTTTAGCTTTGAATTCACAGCTGTCCAATTCAAAAACATTTCCATCGTGATCTAAAAATCTCAAAAATTATCTTTGTCGTAATCTTTTCCCATCTCCAGCGAGGAGAGGAGGGGTTTTGGGAAATTTGAAACGTGCTCAATGCATTTTTACTCTGGTTTTTGCTGTAGCGAGAATATTTCGTTAGCTAGTGCCTGCATTAAAGATAGCTATTGCAATTTGGCCATAGTAGACAGAAATTTTATGGAGAGTGGATTTACTTCCTTTCAGTATACATCAAAGATTGTTCCAAATCTTAAGAGTAGCGCATACTAGCGTACTAGTTGACACGCATATTGTACATGGGTTATTAATATTTATTCCCAAATAAACTCTAATTTACTCGCATTTACTATTATCATTCCAATTTAGAAAGTAGTGCTTTTCAGAATATTTTTGAGGGAATGCTTCGAAAAAGGGTCACCAGAAGTAATTTGATATATGAAATGTCACAGTAGCTTCAAACTAGCTGTTTTCTGTAAATCAATAGCTGTTCAAGCGATTTTTATCGCAACCAAAGCACTGGTTTTACGTGGTTATAAATTCAATCGAAAGTTAAAGAAGTGAATCTTATTACCGCTACTTTGAAATAAGCAATTTTCTTAATACAGGGCCTAATTATTTTTCATAGCTTAGACTAATACCAGCAAGCAAATATTTTATCAATGCATGATCAAATTCGATTGTGAAAATTAGAGTTAATATAAGAATTATAATTTGCCTTCGAGTTTGATTCAAAACTTGTTAATTAACACCTATTACCTCCCTTCAAACCTTGACCAAAATGTCGCGTTCAAAATTTCAAAATCCTTTCTTATCCAACTATCCAATTCTCAAATGAAATAGGAAAATTTTATTCACTCTTCGGAAGCTTTCAACCAATTCCAACTCATCAATATTATCCTACCCCTAAAATTTCTGTCAAAAGCTCCTTAGACTAGCTCGTTTCAATGTCTATTATTGCAGTAAATTCCAAATTTTCTCAGGTTTAGCTTTCAAAAACAACTATCTAAGCTACTGGATTCAAACTACAGTAGTAGACTTTATAAAATTTGCCTCCTTAAATTCCGCTAAGGATATTATATCTTATACAAAATAACTTTATCGATGGAAGAAGAAAAGCGATCAGCACCTTTCGGGTCCGTTATATCTGAACTAAAATGTAAGGTACAGTATCTCGAAAAATCCCGAGAAGCGAAGCTCACACTGACCGCCCGCTCATTGATTCTCGTTGACGACAGACACCCCCGCGAAGAAATCCCTATTCTATCCCTCATGAAAAATATAATTAAAAACGAGAAGAGATTCGCCGCGAAAATCACCCAAAGGAGAAAAAAGAAACAAAACATCGACTTTGAATCGATTTTGAACGCCAAAAACTTCGTTGAAAAGATTCAAAACGCAAAAAAATTCGACGCGGAAAAAGATGCTCAAATGCTCACTGGCGAATGCCGAATGAACGGCAAGAAATGGCGCTTTGAGCTTAGGACCAGGTCTCTCATTCTCACCCCTCATCACGAACAGCACTCGTCCTCAACGCCGAAGCCAGAGCGAATCCAATTAGTTGATATATCCAACATCACTCACCAAGAGCACTCACAAATCATCGAACTTGAGTACAAAACCGAAGAACCTATTTACCTCGGTTTCAATAGCCTCGAGGACCTTCAACGATTCTGTGAGGCCTATAATAACACCCTTGATCTCGCTCGAGAGCTCGAAGATGTCGACAAATTTAAGATCTTTATCCTCAAAAACTCTGAATATCTAAGCAAACTGCACGAGAATCTCGTTATCAATGGAGTAATGAGTGAGAAAGAGTTTTGGAGCTCTCGTATTGAGCTGAAAGAGTACGAAAAAATTTATAACGAGTCGAAGCAGCAGCCAGGCAAGAGTTCAGGGCTTCTGCTGAATCTCCTCAAAAAAGGCAGGGAAAAAATCGACCATAAGCTCACAGAGGAGGAACAGCAGAAAATTCTACAGCAATACCCACAAGTCAATGAAGAGTACTTAAAGAGAGTTCCTAATGCTGATGGTCATATTAACAACGAGGCTCATAATAAATTTTGGGATGAATTTAAGCGATTACAGAAAGAATTCGATACGGTGATCGTAGGAGGCAAGCGGCCGGTCGTTGTGGGAGAGTTGACTGAAAGGCAAAAGCAAGAGTTGAGGATGATATCGACGAAACAAACGTACGGAGACCTCGGAGAGGTCGATTTGGAGAAAAACCTAGAAAGGAAGTCTGAGATGATTGAGGATACTCCGCTGGTCCAAGGCGACGATAAGACAAAGGAAGTACAGCGATTTGAGCAAACGATTGAGAGATTTATCAATCACGCGCAAAATGTTATGGGCGGAATAAACCGAACGCTGAAAAAAAACAGTCAAATGATCGATGATGAAGATTTTACAATGGTGAAGATCGATGAGGTGCTAGAGCATTCGCATAAAGGTGTTAATGGCACGAAAAAGATGGATATTGAGTCGAATGGAACAACTGAAATATCATCCCAAAAAAAGATCGACGGCAAGATGATGGATATTGAATCAGCGGGCCCTTCCCAGAAGAAAGCACCAGGTCCTTTGGATCCATTTGTGAAACATAATTATGAAAAATCGAAGCAAATGATGAACGAGTTGTTAAAGTCAAAGGATCTTCAGCGTAATAGAAGGAAAAAACTGCTTGATGATGCGAGAGATAAGGAAGATGGGAGGGATAGTAAGGCTTTCGTTCGAGCTTTTATGGATATCCTGCATTTAACTCTGATCTCTAATCGAAACATTGACTCTGCTTTCTTCAAGATTTATGAAGATTTTAACCAGAACGCGACGCATCTGTTGAAGTTGTTTTATTCGATTTTGAATGTGTACCACGTGAATGACTTTGAGGATGACACGACGATTTCACATAAACAGAAGCTCACGAAAATAGTTGAAGAGTTTGATCTTTTGACGGGTAAAACGAACTATCAGATTGAGCAGTTGAAGAAGAATGAAGACAAGATGAAAGATAAAAAAGAAGATATAAAGGTGTTGGAGGTGATGATTGCGAAAGCGAAAGCGCCTCTGGATGCTGCTAAGGCTCTTTTCAAAAAATTATAGAGAGAAGTAAGAGGATATGAGGACTTTTCTCGTTGCTTGTTAGCTATTAATTGTTTATGTGTAAAAGTAAGACTCAACTTTAGTGGAAATTATGAGATTAAGTCTTCAAGATAAAGACTTTCCTTATGATCAATTCAGCAAAAACCACTTTATTTTGATAAGGAGTTCTATTCTATGATT
>ENA-UOTX01001025-UOTX01001025.1-compost-metagenome-genome-assembly--contig:-NODE-1025-length-23837-cov-76.065741_pt1 | contig 23837 bp, 16 predicted proteins | sample MGYA00238143_ERZ746982 | MGnify/ENA primary metagenome ERZ746982 (study PRJEB28758, sample SAMN06268862) | compost metagenome | isolation source: single cell | place: USA: California, Emeryville, Joint... | reverse complement strand
AATTTTATTTACAGTCAAGCAGGTACTACGTTGCAAAAAATCCGCAGAACCAAGAATTAAGAGGCTCTTAGAAAGGAAACAAATCAGATATGGGAAGCGGGGCAAGTAAGAAAAAATCAACTCAGTCATCAGAGCCGAAGAATGCCGGTTCTCAAAAAGCTGCAGATAATACAAAGTCAATCCAACAAACCGAAGCGCAAACTGCTCTTCCTCAGCAAGCTCAACAGCAGCAAACAATACAGCAAGCTCAACAGCAGACTAAACAAGTTCAACCCCATCAACAGAGACAGCAATCTCAACAGATGCAGCAATCCCAACAAATCCAACAGTCTCAACAAGTTCTAAGGTCTCAGCAAATAGGCTCTCAAGACAATTATTCGATAGGCTATGATCCGAATGCCTCTACCAATGCAGATAATATCAAAAAATCTATCGCAATCACCAATATGATCGAACAGGATCAGGTTCGGCGAGAGGAGTTAGTGAGAATTTACAACGAATACTGTCAGGACAAGCAGGAGGAAACCGATAAACCAAAGACTGAACGATTTCACGCAAGACATTCTTCGGAAGGAAACTTATTATTTAATCGGATGTCTCTTGACAATATAATGGAAAGGCAAATCGGAAAAAAGCTCCGTCAACCTGACATTGCAGAAGGACCAAAACTTCTCGACGCCGACGCTATAGTCGGTTTAGGAGCAATAAAAAACTCTCTTGTTGACTTGATTAGCAAAGAAATAAAAGAAGACCCACTCAAGCGCTTGGGCTCATTGACAGGCCCTATTGACTATTACAAAGTTGCTATTCGTGACAAAATTTACCTCCAATCTGCAGATGTTCTCAGAAAATCCACCGTCACGCCAGAAAAAACCTAAACTGCACTCATTCAGTTCAGATAACAGAATTTGATAACCGATTTTCAGTTCAGTCAGTAAAAAACACATTCTTCAATCTTTGGATGAGCAGCAGACTCATTAAATACAACACTCATTCTTTCAGATGACTCATCAACAGCAAATTTACAAAGATGTTGATATCTTCAATAGTTTCGCAGTACAAAGTAATTAAATCATGTATTAATATCATTATAAATAAGTATCACCTTTACATGTGAATTCGTTCGCTGCAAATCAATTAAGAAGCATACATAACACAAAATCGCTTGTTAGTGACTATATAGCCAATCTGAGGCACTAAAAAAAAAATCAATATTAACAATGGTAATTAGATTTTTGTTTTCGAGACCAAAGTGACTGGTCTCAGTATTTGAGATTTATTTTATTTTGGACTTCGATTTGTAGTTCAGTAGTATACGTTCGAAATGCGCTGTAGCACGCTGCTGCTACGATTATAAGCCCCACCACGACCTGAACCACTGTAGATATTCTTACCGAACCCTCTTCGCTCTGATTTTCATCCTCAGCAGGCGATTTACCCATTCGGAAATCCAACGTCAATAGAATGATTTGAAAGAACATTAAAATGACCAATGCCACGGTTTCCAAAAAACTGTTGCTGATGTTATCGAAGCTAGAAAGGCAATAATTGCGGCTTTTCTTGACAGTATAGTTGTATAGGGACTTGCAATTGGGACAGGAAATTGCTGGCAGAGAGTTTGAACTTCGCGAGTTGGTTAGATAATCGTATTTCTCTTTGACCCAGAGGTTTAGACAATGTTTATGAACATATCGCAGAGATCCTTTGCAAAGGCAGGGGTTGAATGGCTGAATTGAGGAATAATTTTGAGGTTTTTCATTGGTTTTATTGAATTCCGCTTCATCATCGAGGTAGCAAATCCAGCAGAAACAAGAGGACTGATCATTGGTAGATTGACTGTCAACTGAGCGAAAGGGTTTAGAAATAAGATGATTGCTAGCGAGGTTAGTCAGCATTAACCCAATTTGAAAAATTATTTGAGGATAACTTTTTTCTTTTAGGAATAATAATAACATTGCGCAATTTAAATAATACCTTATTCCATCCAATTGTCGAAAAACATAGGTGATTTTACACGCCACACCGAAAGATAGCTTTAATGAAAGGCGAGGAGTTTGACTCTTTTGAGAGTCAGCTATGAGAGGATAGTATTGCAGCTATCAACAGTAATCGCTAGAAGTTTCTTCCAGGGTTAGCCTTGAAAGTCACTTGATGATGTCAATTTTCCCGCTTGGCTTGGAGCTTACTCGCCTCAACTATTGATGAAAAATGTATTCATCTTATAATTGAGCTGGATTAGAGGCTTGTCAGAGAAAATTTCTGCTTCAGTCATCATTTAGCTCTAAAGGTAAGGCGTACATTAGGATCCGAGCAGCTCCGTTGTCGATAATCTTTGGTTAATCTCTAACTTTTATTATTATTGAGAGCAAGTTTTGAGCATTACCGTAACAATTACAATTAACACGTAGATGAGGTCATTAGAACACATCTTTTTGATCGATTTACAAAACCCTGAATAAATAACCTTCGATAAATATCTTTTAACCAAATTATGTGCAGAAAGAGAGCTCAAAGCAAGAATCTCAGTTTCCCAATCTTCTCAGTAAGCCCGCTGCATCCACGTCACAGAGCGAAACTTATTCTACATAGATCCTTTGCTACAAGGACTTCATCATCATCTCTGGAGGAGGTGTAGGAGAAAGATATGGTTACGCCAATCAAATGGTAATTTGTCTCAAGGCGGCATCACATCAAAACATCTTTCGATTGAAAGGTCGTCTACGATAAAAAAGGAGTACTTGAGAAGCCAGTCTTTGAACTAGACACAAAAAAAGATTGCATAGATAATCTCCGTGCCAATCAGAACGTACGTTGACACAATAGAGCAACTCGACTCATCTTTTTTTTGAATAGCTTGGGCTTATCATTGGTATCATGGGTGGATCATGCTATATTCTCAAAATCACTGACAAAGGGGAACTTTCGATCGTTCAATCGTTTGTGTGTGATGAAACTGAGCTTGTAAATCGCTTTCTTTGCTTATGAGCAAAACGATAACACATATATCTTTCTCTCGTTATAGAGAACTTGCGCTCTTGATTCCAAAGGCGCGAATATTTATACAGGAGGAGAAGATAAGGCCGTTCGAGCCTGGAAAATCGAACCTAAAGGTGACGGAAAATTCTCTGTAAATAAGCGATATGACCTGAAAGAGCATACTGCTGCGGTTTCATTCGTCGATGTCTCTCTCGACGACAATTTTGTAAGCAAATCGAATTTGAATGCAGTCTTTATTTAAACTGATATTGTAGATTTGCAGCTGCTCTGATGATAAAAGTTGCAGAGTGTATAATGCGGATAAGGGCATCCTCTTAAGGAAGCTCACATTCGGAGATAAACCCAATTCTCCTTTAAATATGAAGATGTCATTCTGCTTGTAATACTATCTCTTTCCCCTGAATACTAAGTTTTCCTTTTTATCTATCAAGTTTCCATAAGAACGGAAGACATTTGCTTACTATCCAAAACCCTGAAAGAACCGGAACCTCTTATCTCACTAAATGGGATTTGCAAAAGGACTTAGCTCCAGTGAAAACAGTCAAACTTCATGATAATCCTGTGACCACGGCGACTCTCAAGTAAGAGCTAGGGCTACTGAAAGAAATATAGAATAATTGCTTTAGTAATCAAGGCACATTTTTAGGTTGCGGTACTGTTGATGGGTATTCGAAAATTATCAGCACAACCGACTTGACGCTTCAAAATGAGGCCCAATGCCATGACTTAATCGTCAAGGGAGTTTCATTCTTGAACGATTCTAGAGCTCTGGGTTCGATATCGCCTGATTCCACATACTATTTCCTCTTGAATAAGAAATCCAGCAGTAAATCTCAATTTTAATGAGCAGAATGGATAATAAATTACTTTTTCAATAGGCATGTTTTCGAGCTTAATTAAGCTGGCGATCGTTGTTTTGATTCTTTCTTACGTATTGATGTTCGTCCAAAAGAAGTTCTTGCAATAAACGAGAACATTCCGACGACTTCACTTATAAATTGAAAGAGCAGCTAGGAATATGGATAAATTCAGATAGAAAAAAGTAATTTTATGATTTTGCGTGTTGATCTTCATCATCGAGTAGCAATCTATCTATTCATTCAATTTGGTGTCATCCAAAAATTTGAGTCGATTTTTGAAAAATTTGCTAAACTTTTTAAGATAGCTTACAATTCCCTGCGACCAACTTTTACACAGACTATCTTGTCAAAAGAAGAACAGGTATTGTGATGAGAATTTAAACTCACAGCAAACAAAGACTACTATTGCTTTATTATCTCTATCAAATCAGAATTCATGAACCAAGCTAAATTAGAGAAATATTCCTAATTTATTTGAAAAATCAGCGAGTCTTATATGAAGTTTACATGTCCATTAATTCTCTACCACTACCCCCTGCTCCTGGCTTCGAAATCATAGGAATACTTTTCTGTGCGGTGTCCAAACCACTTCTTCCGGCCATTTTCTTCCCCTTTTGCACCATATCAAGAAGGTTTTTATTATCTAGAGGCTGTGCTGGCTCGTCTTGTGCATCAAATATCCTTCCATCAAACTCATCATCTTCTTCATTCAGAGAATTAGGCTCCTGGTTTTCGCCTAGTTTCTTGAAACCAAGCTTGCTAAAGGATGTATTAGTGGTTGCTTTCGCTTTCTCTCCAAGATTATGCGCAAACTTTTGGGCTCGGCTGCTGTAACTCTTATTCGAGAAAATAACGATCGCAGTGATCACACCGCCCAAGGCCAAGAGCATAAAAATACGAGATGTCGTTATTCCCTTTCCAGGGCAAGGCAATCTGATGGGAGCATGATCAACACCTCCTTCACAAGTGTTGCCAGAGACTTTTCTGTATCCTTTAGTGACATAATAGTAGTCTTCATTGCATTCTTCTGGAGGATCAAAAGAAACTGTTTCATTTGTGATGCTCTGGCAAGGGCCGTCTTTCTTCCTTTCGTAGCCAATATCGCATTCCCAGTCTTCTTCTGTGCACTCACAGTTTTTGTAAGAATACCATCGATCCCATTCTTCATTGTTGAAACACTCGGCTTCTCTCTTTCTTCGCACATAGGTTATTTGGTGTCCCATGAGACAATCCTCAGAAATCGCCCCATTAGGAGACCAGGTCTCGTAATCGGAGCTCGGATCGTTTGGTTTGTCAGGGTTTCGGCAGGTTCTCTCGTGCAAACTGGCGAAATCGACGGAAATGACGACGCCTTTTGGCACCTTGTCTTTGTCTTTGGATGTGGATGCGGTTCGACCATAGATGATAAAATGCTCAGCGGTGTTTGTAGGCTCGATGATAATATTGGTAACTTGAATTGGAGTTTTTGAAATTTCGACTTTCTCCCAAGTGAGACCCTCATTCCAAGTATAATGGATCACCTTAGTAGCCTCTTGATCAGGAGCAGCTACGATAATCGCGCCGTGATCACCAACCTCGTAAATATGAGACCCTTGCAACACCTATGATTATTATAGGCTCAGAGAGAGGAAAAAAAAAAGAGAGAGACTGTCTTACCTCGTACCATGTTAGTCCTCCGTTTCTTGAGAGATAGGTGTTTACTTCATCGTCTTTGTTCGAGAGATACTTTCCGACATTGCCAACACCAATAACGATACCCATTGAGTTTTCTGTACTATAAAAAGGGCCGAATTTGGAGCTACTGATACTGTGCAAATGCAGCGAGCAGTCGTCATCCTTGTCACACTCGATATCTTCGCCTTTGCTGTTAACTTTTGGTGGTTTTAGAGGTTTCCAGATTCCTCCTTTATCGAATGACACTAGCGAAATTTTGTATCGCTCCAATTCTTTCATGCGCTTATCTTTTTCTCGACTTGCAGTGGAAACAGTCTGGAAAGGTCTTGCTTTCCCTGTTGGCTTCGATGTTTGTCCTGAAGTTGAAATATCTTCATCGCCCCTGACATCGTTTTTCAGCTTAGCGATCATTTCGTCATCGTAGACATTCACTAAGTAAATTCCCTCAAGTCCAGCGACTTTTTCGAAATCGCATTGTCCGTCCGAGCTTCTAACATGATTGTGGATTGACATTGCGAACCTTCTACCAGTCGAATCCGAAGTGTAGATATTGCCATATTTCGACCTCTCGCCTTCGTGGTTGATATGGAGGAAGATTTGACCCTCGCTGGTATCGAGGATTGTGTACGAATGCTCTTTAAGCTCTGTTGCCTTCTTCTTTCTTTTTGATTTTTTTGATGGAAGTTCAATTGGTGCAAGCTCATATTCATTTGCCATTGGATTTCCGACGTAGAGCTTAACTTCTTGAGTATCTTCATCATCAGCTTGCACAGCAAAGAAGTAATCGCGATTTATGAGAAATTTGTTTCCGCGTTCTAACACTACAGTTTTTGTTTTGAAAAGGTCATCTGAGTAAACGATTTCTGCTCGTTCCGTCCACCCTGCCACTCTTTGATTGCCTTTCTTATCCAATAAATGAGAGATAACGATTCTCTCTTCTGGGACGAGGTAAGAAAAGATACCGTCTTGGCAACCCCTTTAGGAGAGAAAGTTTAGTTGACTGAAAGAACAGTGAATTTACCAAGCAAATTGAATGACATAATCCGCTACGAAGACCCAGGTTTCTCCTAGATCTTTGGAGAGATAAAGCTCTTTGTAAATTTTGCAGGGTTCGCCGTCGTCAAAGTCATCGCAGGTCGTATACCCTGAAGCAAGCACCCATTTAGCTTGATTAGGATGAAATTGGAACTCTTTGATGGGTTTTCCGCTGTTGATCGCTCTGATATTCTTGCCGCAATCCTCAGTGATCCAGTTTATACCAGCAGAGCCCAAGAAAATTATCATCTTAGAATCGACAGGGCTTTGAAGCATCTCACCGACATCCCCGACCTGAGTAGAGTTGTTTAGAACTGAAAATAAGGCAAAGAAATTACATGCTCATCTTCCTCGACGGCCTTTTTTCCAGTCTTTTGGAAAAGCTCACGAAGCTTATTCCATGTTTTGCCTGCATCGGTAGTTTGGTAAACGGTTCCTTTTGAGGAGAGCACAAAAATGATTTTATTGTCATCCCCACACCACACGATATCGAGAAGTTCTGAGTCGATAAAGCTGGAAGTGATATCGACGTCTGAAGAACTTGAAGAGTCTTTATCCGCTGAATCTGCCGTAGTGCTTAGGATTCTTTTGATGGAGAGGTTAGAAAACGACTCGGTGTCTGATCCAGCAGCAAGCTGAATACAGAACAAAGAGAAGAAGAAAAGCAGCGTCAACTGAAATTTTAAAGACGTGTGCATCTGCAAATCTTTTTGGAGTTTTAGGAGTTTATTAAAATTTATAAATTAAGTTTTGATTAGTCCTTTTGGAAAAAAACGGCACACCTACTGTTATTTGAGGGAAAAATCTTTTTGGCTCAGTAAATAAGTCAAATTACAATGTCAAGAAAGATTTAATCCATTGGTTTCTGAAATACATGTCTTATTTGCTAATTGAACACATTTTACTATGGATGGTATATTGAGAAATTAGAAAAATAATTTGAAAGATGGTACGGTGACTGTCTTTAATAACATATGAATTCTTGAAAACAAGAAACGCTTGCGGAATTAATGTCGCAAAGCTAAGCAGATTAAATGTGCTGTTTATGTTAACATTTTATAAATGAGTTTTCTCAAAGGCTTTTTAAGTTTTCTTCACTGGGCTTGTAATCGCTTTATGCCGTGACTTTTCGATATTTTTGAATGATGCAAGGGAATTTTTTGAAGCGATTTGTTCACGTAGTTGGCATTTTCTTGCTATGGGGAATTCTATCATCACTATGCTTGTTTTTTGTGGTGTGTTGCTTCCTTTCGAATCAGTGTGAAGATGAGATTGCCTTGGCGTGGTCGTTGCAGAGGTTGAGACGATTTTGCGGAGTTGTTTGAGAGGGGTATTATTTATAATTTGCATGTCCACAGGAGTTTCTGGGCTCTGAACTAACCCCACTGAAATTTGAGAACTGTTTTTTGAAAAACTTGGTATGAATGTCACTGAGCTTGTCGAAGGAGTTCTCGCTGGCTGCTTATCTCTCACGCTTTCAGAATTTGCTCTAACTTCTAGGAGATAATATTAACACATTGAATAGCTCAGTGAAGTGTACTCGATCTCATCTGAGGAGAATTATCAGCATTTCCTTGATGCTGAGTCAAATTTATTTTTGGGACGAAGTTTTGAACTGCACTATCAAGCATGAGATCTTCCAAATTGATAGAAACTATCAAAGAAATGAGAAGGTGTTTGACGCTTATCATTATTACTGCTTTTAGTTCTTTGGCATGGATGAGAAGATTTCGATTTCCTTCTCACTGAAGATGGTTCCTCTGACATCTGACAGCGTGCTGAAGATACCAATTCTCTCGACTTTTCTCTCTTATCTTCCACAGCGTTTATTAGGGTCCCCATCATTCCGTTCAAGCGGCGTGTAAAACTTGCACTATATCCAACTTCATTGAATGGAATCAATTCAGTCTTAACAATTGGGAGATTTAACAGTACCAGTGTAATCGACAGATTTTGATAGTTCTGAACAAAGTGAGTGACTGCGTTTTGATGTTGGAGTGAAAGCTTCTGGGAAATATATCTTTGAATTTCCTACTATCGTGTAGTTTTCTGGGGTTAACGAGCTCACAACATCTTTTTTCTAAACAATAAATTTGGTAAATTGAGGCGATAGGATTATTTTTAGTTTTCTTTACGTAGCGAAATGTAGTGTGCTTCTGTAAATTGTCTTTGATAGTACCAAGCTCAGAAACATAGCGTCCAGGACCGACTAATGGTGTTGTGCTGTTATTGATTAACTAGATTCCAAACAATCAATGTTCGAATTATTGATCGGCATTCATTTTTCAGTGTCGTATTACTTGAGGATGGTAAAATCTGTTTGAATTCGTTGATTTGGCTCGTGTGGTATTGGGACTTTTCCCTGAGCGTTTCAAAGAAACACCTTGATAAGTGACCTTACGTTGATGGCTGAATAAGCCAAAAGAGCAGAATAAAAGGAGAAATTACTTGAGGATTGTAATATGGTGCTCTTGTAATTTCTCTTGGATGCTTAAAACCTGAGATAAGTCAGTGTGAGCTTAGGGTAATCTTTTGTGGTACCTAAATTAGTTGCTCGCATCTCAATCGATAGTTTTATCTTTGATCAATATAGCGATTTAATTTGGTGTCATTCACATTTAAATGATACACAAATTTATTTCTAAACAATCAAAGAAGTGCCCGAATGAACTTCAGGGCGACGAAAGAGAAAAACCATAAACCGCTTACTACAGGCCAGATAGGATAAGTTGATTCAGTCATTTCTTTTGTTTGGAAATAGGACGAATATGAAATTAAAAATTTTACACTTAGACCAGCCATTTGATAAGCTTATATCTATTACAATGAAAGAGAAGCATGCCGGAGAGATATTGTGAACTGAGTTGATGTAACAAAGCGAAATTATCATTTAGAAGTTAAATTTCGCAACAAAAAAAGTTTGATAATCTAACTCTGCCTCAAAATATAATCCCTACCTAGAGAACAGTTTACTATTGACTTTTAACTCTTGATTTTTTAGAAAGAATAATAGGCAGCACCTTTAGAAACTGACATAGTTAAAAAAAAGCACGTGAACAAGCACAAATCAGAGTAGTTTGACTATTATTCTAAGTAATATTCCTATTGTTGGGTGGCCTTTGCTTTGATTTCTTCAATAGTTAAATCAAGGGTTGGCTTTCCTCTCAAAGAAGTTGCTGTTGCGGTTGCCGTTTTAAGTAATACTACAAAAAAATTAGATATTTAATCAATAGCGCAGGGGAATTACCTTCTGGTTTTGTGTCACCGACAAAATTGCTGTTTCCTGCTTCATAAAACTCTTCGGATGGGTAGCCTGGCACCATCTAAATCAACACGCAATACGCTTAGACAATAATCAGAGCACAAAGCTCACCTTTGTTGGGCTCAGAGGACCGACGAGTGTCTTCGAGAATTCGCGTTGGTTAACAAAAGAATCTTGAACCAAACTCTTGAATCTAACGTCAGATGGGACATCAAATCCTTTAAGGTATTGCTCGTTCTTAGAAAGAAAAGTGTTTTTTCCGTAGGTCTTTCCGAACATATTCTCTGGCTTGATGCCTGGAATGTAACCGGCGTATCCTTTTCAAATTTCACGATTAGGTTCCTCCATCAAGAGATTCTTTATCTACCTGGAATATGGCTTTTGATTCCGCTGTTGAATTCACCGCCTTCTTGGTCTTCTTTTGTTGGAATAAATCTTTAACAAATTTAAGTTGTGTTAGAGCGTGGTGGGAGTATGAGGCTCTTACCCAGTGTATCCAGGAACAACGTAAGGGTGGAGTCTGCTTGATTCGTACATTTGTTTTAGGTAAAAGGTCTTCTGTGTGTGAGGAAGTTTTTTGTTTGAGATTTATTTTGCGATTTAATAAGTCGAGCTCGCATAAATAATTTTAATGAAACTGTTAGATCTCTGATCCAGCTCAACTAGTCGTATATTTGAGAAAAGGCTATATCTTGCGTATTATCTGCAAGAGCTGGAATGAAATAACGATAGACTCTAATGTGCATGCGAATTGCGTTTTGTTTGCTAGTTTCTGAATGGCAATGACAAACATACACTAGCTATTTCTGCAGTAAAGTGTAATATTGTTTATCCATGTATCTATATCCTATATTTTCGAGGAATATGAAGTAGTAATAAAGCGCAATGAGCGGCTTGGATGATAAAAAATCGCATAAATGATGAAATAGAGATGAGACATTAATACTGGAGCATGTTAGGTACTCTAAGAAGTTTTAACTTTCTTAGAACCAGCTGTATTTTCGGCTCTTGAAATTAATTTAAGGATTTCTTCTATAACAAAGATGGGAAGAGAAAAGATAAGGACTAGAATCCAGTCCTGCTGGCCCAGAGCACTTGTCAAGCTCAATGAGCATCAAGCTCTCTATCATTTCTGCATGTTGAGACTAATGCTCTTTTGACAACGAATCAATCGAAACCGTCATTGCGACTTCACTGAAATCATTTGAGCAAATAGCTAGTATCTCAGTTTGTTAATTCTATTGAAACATCGATTTATTTCAAAGTAGGTATTTGCAGTATTACGTACAATAAGCAATCAAGGCAGAGCCATACATTACTATCAGTTAATCCCTCTGTTCTTAATGTGTTACAAGCAATTTCGTTGAATGGAAGTAAATATGTGAAACATATACATATAAAGGAGTTAAAATTTTAAGAATGCTTTGCTTTTCTAGATTCAGCAGTGTTTTTGGCTCTAGAAATCACTTTGAGTATTTCCTCAACGATAAAGACAGGGAACGAAAACGCCACGGCGAGAATCCAGTCATTCATACTCAGCGGCGCTGTTCCAAATATTTTCTGTAGGAATGGGATGTAGAGTATACCACAGTGAAGAACGACGGACAAGCTGCAAGCCATTAATAAGAGTGGGTTGCCACAGAAGCAAATTTGAAGCAAGGAAGAGTCCTCACTCAAAGCGTTAATCGCGTTGAACATTTCAATGACGACAAGGACTGTAAGGGAGAGCGTCGATGCTTTGGTTTTTGCCAAGGTAAAGTACCCGCACGGGTTCTTTGAGAAATCGAAATGGTCAAAGTTATTAACCGTGAACCCTTCCCAATGAGAACACTCTGACCAATTCGCCAGTTGATGGAACGAAACGAGTTGATGGCCATCACCTGCCCAATCATACGCGGTATACCAATAAACAAAGATGCCTACAGTTGCCAAGCCGACGTAGGTTCCTATCACTAAGTATCTGATGAACACCCAAGAAGTTACGATTGGCTCATCACTAGGTAGGAGAGAGTGTGAGAACCAAAATAAAATCGTTGGCAAATTACTGTTTCCTTGGAGGTTTTTTCATAATATGAGGGTCAGGTGGATTGAAACTGAGAGCAGTAGCTGGAAGTCCGTCAGTCACAAGATTTACCCACAGCAGTTGAATAGAATTAAATCCGTCAGGGATGCCGAGGAAGGAAGACAAGAAAATGCTGACGACCTCGCCGATGTTGGAAGATATCATATAACGAATAAAGCCCTTGAGAGGTCATTTTAGTGGTTGGGTTAAAAGAGATTGGAAGTACTTTCATATTAGCATAAATCGCTCGACCTTCTTCGACGGCTTTGACTATTGTCGAGAAGTTATCATCCGCAAGGACCATGCAAGATGCATCTTTTGCAACTTCAGTCCCAGCAATACCCATGGCAACACCGATGTGAGCCTGCTGTAGCGCGGGAGCGTCGTTAACACCATCTCCTGTCATCGCTACGATCTGGTTCTATATTTTCATATAACAGTTTCAGGTTAACTAATTGAAGAACTTGTGGCTAAATTAAATTACAAGGCCTGAGAGTAATTTAACAAGTGCTCGTTTATGTTTGGGTTCGGTGCGAGCGAAGATAAGGCCGCTTTGGGATGATAGAGTATCTTGGAGAATTTTCTTTTGTTGGGCCTCAGACATTTTCTCAAATTCTGCTCCAGTGAAGCTCTTTGTTGCAAGCTCTTCCTCTCGAATAATACCGATCTCTTGGCCGATTGTTTGTGCAGTTTCTTTGATATCACCTGTGATCATGATGACGTTTACTCCAGCTCTTCGACAGGCTTCGATAGAGTTTCTGACCTAAGGATAATTACTCAATTAGCTCATGAAAAGACCTATGGTTTGTTGATTTACATCGGATCTAGGAGGATCTTGGATTGCCACAACACCGACCAAAATTGGCTGGCATTCAAGGTCGGCATATCTTTTAGAATCTTCAAGCAACTTATGTGCTTGGTGCTGATGGCCGTCATAGTCACTGAGGATTCCACATTCTCTTTGTAGGCAAATCGCAAGAGTTCGGTAACCTTTCTTAGCCATTTTGTTAATTTTTAAGGAGATTTGCATGTAATCATCAGCTGATAAATCTGCTTCTTGACCATTTGAAAGCAGTGCTTTCTTCGATTTTGCCAAGAGATAATCTGGAGCGCCCTTGATAAACATCACATTATTCTTCGATTTGAGATCTTTACAGAGAACACTCATCGATTTTCTGTCTCGTGTGAATTCAAGGACTGCTAGCTTCTCATAACCCTTTGAAAGCTTAGCCCCATACCTTTCTACCACATTGGGATTGGTATCGATCTCTTCTTCTCCATTTTGAGAGTCATCATCATCATATTTTCCAATCTTCTCAACCAATACTTTGAGTGCCGCTTCAGTTGGAAGACCTGCTCGAATGACTCTTCCCTTTTCACGAATGAGTTTTGATTCATTATTCAAATACATCGATTCGAGGAAAGTCGCAATATTCTTGTGTTTTTTCACGTCACCTTTTTGAAAGACATTTACTGAACCAACAGGGTCATAGTTAATTCCTTCGACTTCTGATTCGATAAACTCTGATGTGGTTTTGCCGAAAACAAAGAATTCTCTGACAACCATTTCATTTGTGGTGAGTGTTCCTGTCTTATCTGAGCAGATGACAGTAGTGCATCCCAACGTCTGAACAGCAGGGAGCTTCCGGATAATCGCATTTTCTCTGGCCATTCTCCTAGTTCCAAGTGCAAGACATGTGGTAATTACAGCTGGAAGGCCTTCTGGAATAGCTGCAACGGCTAGAGCAACTGCGACTTTGAAGTAATAGAGGCAACCCAAGAAAAATCCTCCATGAACTGGGTCGGAGAAATTTTGGAAATTCATGACCCAGACAATGATACAAATCACTCCAATGCATTTCGCCAGGATATTTCCAAATTCATCTAATCGCTTCTTTAGTGGCGAATCTTCTTCATCTTTCTCTTTTTTGGCTTCTTCAGTTTCTCTTTTGACATTTCCAATCTCAGTCGCCATCCCTTTTTTTACCACACATAAATTTCATAAGATTCTGTAATACTACTCTTAGTCACCTGTGGCAAAAACAACTCCTATGGCAGTGCCCGTTGCGACTAAGGTCGCGGAGTACAGAATGTTCTCGGTAATTTTTGCATCAGGGTCATCAATCACAGCTGTATATTTGCTAGCAGGGTCAGACTCTCCATTAAGAGCGGATTGATCAACCCTGAGTGATGTGGTCTTGATTTCGAGGATTCTCATATCAGCAGGCACTCTGTCTCCTTGGACAACCTATACAAAATCGATGTTAAGCAATTTAATAATTAAAAAGCGAAAAAAATACTAGACAAACGAAAATAGAAAAAGAAATCATACCTGGACAATATCTCCCGGAACAACATCTTTTGATTTGATGGGGAGCCAAGCTCCATCTCTAAGTACAAGAGCATTAACAGACTGTAACTCTTTGAGTGCGTCCAGCGCTTTTTCAGCGTTGTAATCTTGGTAGATCCCTACGACAGCATTGAGGATCAATATAGCGAAAATAACAGCTGGCTCAACCCAAGCTGGAACGGTATGCTCTTCCTTTTCCTCTAATCATATTGGATTGACATTAAGTACAATTCGGCTGCAATCTCAATTTACCGAATTGAGAGACGATGAAGGAGATAATAGCTGCTAGAAGCAAAAGTCTCACAAGAAGGTCTTCAAATTGCTCTTTTATCTTTTCCCAGATGCTTTCTGGTTCCTCTTTGTCAAGTTCGTTCAAACCGTACTTTACAAGTCTCGCTTGAGCTTCTTTTGAAGAAAGGCCTTGAGTGGCATCGCTTCCAAGTTCTTTTAAAGCACGAACTCCGTCCCAGGTATGAACTGGGGGAACAGGAGATCTTGTGCGCTTAGGTTCAGTCATGTTTGACATTTTACTCTTATAAAATCTTTAATATAAATTTACTGACTCAACAAAACAAGAGCTTATCAATCAATCAAAAATACGTGTTCAACTTAGTTACGTGTTCAACGAAAACATTTGGAGCAATTCTGGTCGCTGAGACTGATAACAAATTATCTAACATATTACGACCTCCATTTTCCTTGAACAATCTTTTCTAAAACCTAAGCATCCTAAACCTTCCTAGTTTCATGAGAAGACTTTCTAGTTGCTATTCAAAAAAGCCTTCAACTATCATATTATCGCCATCTTCAATCGTTTTATAGAGAAATTAGTTTATTCTAGCTTGAATAAGAGCTCTTGAAATAATTGGAGCTGAATAAGCACTAATGATGAATAATTAGTGTTATGGACTAGAGGTTAGAATTGCACGAAGCTTTTCATCAAATAGAGATAAATTTTAAGTCACTTGTTAAGAATATCCAAATTTGTATCGAATGAGGTAAAAGTTCCCGACTTCTCAAAGCTTCATCAAAGTTAGCACCCTAGAGATTTTGAACGCAGTAGAATTTGAAGATGTCACGCACCTGATCAACGATTTTACCAAAGGTACAGTACTTGTTAAAGCTAATGGAGCTAATCGAGTTGCAGATATGAAACCTGATCAGCTCGTCCACAGCGAGAAGTTCACGTTGTACGACTCGATGTCTTCAATCGAGATCATGGACCCAAAGATGGATTTCAAGTCCAATTTGAAGCCAGAGGATACGATCCAAGATCTCATCAATAAGAAAAAGATCAAACTTCCCGAAGAACTCACAGTGAAAGAAGTAACAGCACATATTGATTTATTTCCAACCTCACACACGATCGAAAGCTCAACGGAGTTCTTGATGAGATCATGGGCCAAGAGATGCTATGGCTGAAAGGATTATCACTTCCACATACAGTATTCTGCTTCAGGTAATGCACTTTCAAGATCAAATTTCATAAGATCCATCGTCAGTTACCTCTATGACTCCGCAATCTATCAAAATCATAAATTCCTCAAGCCTTATATCGACGGGCTGTATGGATGCATGGGAATCGCCCTTGATATGATCAGACGAACTCAGAGTCTCAGAGACGAAGACTATATCAATTCTGCGTTACAGATCCCAGTTCCCAAAAGTGAGCATCTAATCTTAGAGATTTTCAGCGAATGTTACTCTGATAGATGGAGAGGAGTTAGTGAACGAAATAGTGAACGCTGAATACGAGATCGCGGATGAGACGACTCAAACGAAGAAAAAGAAAAAGAAAGCTCAAGACGAGAAAATCGAATACAACGAGTACGATGGTTTGAACGCTCGTCTTAAGTTACGTCGAGGACTTTTGAACTTGTATTTGAGTCTTCATCAGAAATTCTCGCCTGCGAAAAGAGATGCAATCTCCAGCAACATTAACTTCTGTCAGAAAAATCTAGAACTGCTGAAGGACACGATCAATCATAGTGCAGATGCTTCGCATTATTTGGTTGAGGAGCTTCCAAAAACTCTGCTGTGTCATCTTCCGCCTCGAAAATTGGTTAAAACTACAATAACTGAAACGATAGAGCATCTTTCGAAAATGCTGGCGCATTTGAATCAGATCCTCGAACTAACTCAGGTCACGTCTTTCTATCCGATACAACAAAAGTTGGATGATTTCTCGAAGCAGAATTTCAATATTCTCACAAGAGCGTATCTGGATCTGAATATTTTTGTTGGAACTGGCAAATATTTCAATTATCATGAGATATCGGATATTGTTCAGGTGATTTAGATATTGTGGATGATGGGCTTGATCGGACTTATTATTGTAGGGCGCGCTGAGAGACTACGGTATTGTGACTAAAGATCTTGCAAACAAAGATCTTTATACCGATTTTATTAAGGTGGCTACTCTAGTCACTGAGGATTATCTATGTCAATTGCTGAAAAACAGGAATCAGCAAAGGAGAGTGTTTTGCAAGTTGCAGCGAAGTTTAAATCGTCTGGTCCATGATTCAGTTAATATCCCACTGGTGTGCCATTAATTAATAATATATCAATATATAGTACACTCTGGATGACAATTTCTTCCGCAAAGGTGACGAGAGACAAAACACTTTTCTATTATGGGCGTTTGATATCTCTACAAAACTCATTGTCAAGCAATATTTCATGGGATTTGAGATTGAACTCTATCTTGAAAGAGACCTTGCTATCACTTTCCACATACTGAACCGAATTTTAAACATGCTTGAACGAAATAACACCACATTTATCAGCAGATTCGACAAAGAATTCCTGAAAGGTATTTATCCTTGATTCATGTTTTGTGAAATGTTAATATCTCTCCCATTAACAGCCGCTCAAGCCAGAGAAAATGTAGACAAGAAGAAAAAGAAATTGACTGACTTCCAGAGAAAAGTTTTTTATGAGGCGTCTTATTATAAAGGTCTTGAATTTTATTGCAAAGCAATGATGCGTTTGAGTGTCGCGTTGGCTCAAAAGAACCTGATCAAGAGCGATGAAGATGATGAAAGGCAGGCTGCAAGATTCGCGTTGAGAGTCAATACGATGCAGAATGTACTATTCATGCGAAAACCAGAATACGAAGAATTTAAAAACCTGCGGGATGAGATTAACAGCTTGGATGTAAGCTGCTCACTGCTTTTGATATGTTCAATAACGTTTTATGTGTAGTGGGTTCAGAATTTGAAGGATATCAAAGAGATGTTGACTGGTGTCGTGAAGATTTACAATGAATACTCGAACGAAGAGTCACTTGACGCGAGCGTTAGAGAAGAGATGGGCATACTGAAAAGAGTAAACGACAACTGTCTTACTTGTGTTAAGTTTTAACAATGTAGGTGCTTGTGATGAATTCTTTAGCAGTCACGAAGCTCGAAGCCAATGTCGATAAACTCGATGGATTCAGAGTGGCTTTCACGAATAAGCTGCATCCTTATTATATTGTGTTCGAAGTTTTTTCAAAGTAGATTAGACTACTGATGAAATAGTGGACTAAACATCTGAACAACAACATAATCTTTCTTCAAAATGAATAATTCACACTCACATGAGCCATTTCAATGGTTTCATTGTAGGTTAAGCTGTGTTGCGATAGTTCTGATATTTTTGTTGAGGAAAACTTTATTTGACATAAAAAGTGGGTTTCTTGTTTTAAGTACTAGTTTTAAATTTTCGTTGAATGGAATTTCCAAGCAAAGCCCTCTCTCTCAGTTCCATTTTCTGCTTCAAAAGGTGCAGCAATCTTACTCCGAGCTTCTACGTGGAGGCGAGAACTAGCTAAATATAGAATGCTCAGTTCAGAATAAGAAAAAGTATAATGGGAAGCCGCGTGCGAGACTCAAAGGTAGAAAATTTAGCAAGGAGGTTATTTCAGATTGATTCGAACCCGTTAATGTAAGAAATAGCCCTGGTTTTATAGTTGAGAAGAAAGTTCTTTGCGGTAATTTAATCTGTCTCAGTAAGAATCAATCGGATTTTTTTCAGCAGCTTTAAATAAAAAAAATTAAAGCAACAGTGCACCTATTTCCGAATTGAACGCTCAGATAATTCATAACAAATTAAATCCTACACAATTTATTTATCTGCGCACTGGAGTTAAAAAAATGGCTTTCCTGACTCGACTTGCAACAAGAATCCGCAGCAGTTCAGCCAACCCCAAGCAAATGGAAGAATCTAAGTACTACAGCAATCCTTATTTGTTTATTTATTCGCCATCCTTCCAGATCAACCTTCCGCAGAGAAACCGAGCAAGAGCGTAAAAACCGAGAAAATAAAGAGACTGTTTTAAGCAAAGTCAATGTCGCGACCATCTATAACAAGAAAGACTACAAACCTGTCTCCAGAACCAGTATTAAAGATATCACTAAGAAAAACGACAGAATTCTCCAACAATTTCGTTTACTGATCGATGACGCTCCTATCTGCAACTTTGAAAAACTCAAACAGCTCTCTTGGTCAGGCATTCCTCAAGGTATTACCAGCTATAACTCTTTAACTGAGCATTCTTGCAAATAGAGATTAGAAGTGTCGCATGGAAGATCTTATTCGAATACATTCCGTTGAATCGTGATAAAAGAGAGTCGGTTTTAGCAAAGAAACGTGAGGAATATGACAGAATGAGGAAGTATTACCAAAAGGAAACTGAGTCAGACAATTTCAGTGAAAAAGAGCGTCAATCATTCAAAGTTATCGAAGCTGACGTCCACAGAACCCAGCCTGAATACCCTCTTTTCCATGTGAAATGCATTCAAGAGATGTTGGTGAGAATACTCACAATCTGGCACATGAGACACCCTGCCAGTGGGTATGTCCAAGGAATGAACGATCTTACTACGCCGTTAGTCGCAGTGTTTTTAATGGATTATATCAACGTGGATTACGACACGTTCAATGTGCCTTCAGATCTCGAAAAAATCCTCTCCGCTGAAAAGCTTCAAGAGCTAGAAGCTGATATCTATTTCTGCCTGTGCAAAATACTCGAGGGAATCCAAGATAACTATACAGCGTCGCAGCCAGGCACGTTCCGTTCAGTGAACAGAATCCGAGACCTGTTGAAACGCATTGATAAAGGCCTGCTTGAACATTTAGAATCTAATGAAGTAAACCTCATTCAGATCGCTGTTCGATGGGTATTTTGCTTGCTTATCCGAGAATTCCCTTTGAAGTTAGCAATTCGTCTTTTTGATACGTATATCAGCGATGATGAAGGGTTCACGAATCTGCATTGCTACATCAGCGTTGTTTTGCTTACGAAATGGTCTCCGAAGCTCAAAAAGATGCAGTTCCATGAAATCATGCTATTTTTACAGAACATCCCTACGAAAGAGTGGAGCGAAGCAGACATTAACATGGTGATCGCTGAGGCATATGTCTACAAGTCAATGTTTGAGTTCGATACTACTCATAAGCCCATTATCAAAAAATAAACACTCTTGTAAGATCTTATTACTCGAATACTACCCAGCAAGTCTACTGATCTAAGCTTCTACTTGTTTTTTTAAAAATGCCTTCTCCTTGCGCGTCAACTTTCTACAAACACTACCCATTCCAATTTGATTGTCTATTCATTCGTGAGTTTTAAATCGCTTTTTAATCCCTTTATGAAATTTATCAGGGTAGAGGTAATTCGCCTCTACCCGCAAAATCAGCAACAATTTGCTTAAAAAAGTTATTCTTTTACACTATCCACCTTACTCTTATAAAATTAGTACTGCTATTATGATTGTGATAAGATAATTCTAGTTTTCTACAGCTTTCATAAAGGAGTAGGAGTTTTTTTTTTTTATTTCTGTTTTTGTATCTTATATTAAGACCACTGAGGGTAGCATTTACTTTCATGAATGTTTGAATCTAAAATATGCAATCAACCTAAAAGGCGCATAGATTTAATGTTATATAGCAGCATATTTAATGCATGACTCTCGAGACGTAATCGCAAATATTCTTCCAAACACCTTTGTCATAAGGATTATGGAAAATTTTAATCAACTGTTGTCCAGGGCCCGAAGCAAATGGATTTGGTCTGTAAAGGTATGGGTATCTGTGAGAATTGAAAAATTCGTTGTAGGTGAGGTTCCTCATCAGGCAGTAAAGCTCAATCGCGGTGAAGAAGGCGGAATAGCCCAAATATATCATGGCCAAGAGGAGGTAGAGTCCCAACAAAACGCCTTGTCGCGTTGTTTGCAAATACAAAGTTTCTGGGATGATCATCAGAATTGAGCTGTTTCTATGGTTGTAGAAAGTTAGAATGCTAGCGAATACATACAAGAAGAGCAAGGAGGTCTGCTGGATTAGGAGAAGCAAATAGAATGGATGAATGTTCTTGTCAACTGGTCGTTTAAGAGTGTAGGAGTAGTGGTTGAAACCTTCAACGACAGTGTTGGTTTCCTTGCAGAATTTGCTCTTTGGTTTCTTGAGAAGAAGAGTGGTAGGGCAATATCTCTTCTGGTCCCACATAGCGATCTTCTCCCAATCGCCTTTCTCGAAGTTGAAATACAGTTCATGAAGGAATGATGGGTAAGGATAGTCAGGGTCTTCTTTTCTATCGAGAAGTGAAAAATTGCCTTTGGAAATGAAGTTGTCCAGGTAATCATGTTTGTATGGGCTTTTCATTGTCGTCATTTCCCTCGCGGAATCGATGATAGTGGAGTCGTTGTGGCTGCTAACTCCGAGTCGCTGGTAAGCGAAGGTCTTGAGCTTGATAATCGAATCAGAGGACTTGAGGAAATACCAATATGCGTAAGCGGCGAAGTATAGCGTGAACACGAAAAAGATTATGTGATATACATAATTAAGCTCATTCTCAGCAACCGCGCCGCCGGAATAGCAAAGGAAAGCAACCACGAGATTAAGTAAATAGAATCCAAACGTGTACAGCTGAGAGTTTTTCTCAAAAACACCCCAAAGCTCTTTCTTTTTCTCCTCCCAAAAGCCTTTCTTTGATCCTGGAGTGTTATCCACAATAATTTTCCTGATCGCCAGGTTCGTGATCGTATCAGGTTGCAAATTGGTTGTGAGAGGTACTTTCAGGTCCTCGACGAGATATTTGACTGCATGGACCGCATCTGATGAGATTGCTCTTTGCAATGGAGTTAACCCTGCCAGATCGCATTGGTTCATCTCCAATCCCATTCTCCTGAACAACCTTAGAAGGAACACGTTGTTTTTATACGCTGCCCAGTGGACCACTGAACAGCCGTTCACATCGGTCAAGTTGTAGTTTGCTCCTCTTGAAAGGAGATACAAGAACGTCGAAATGTGCCCTTGCTTGATGCAATAAAGTAACGCAGTGAATCGTGTATCGTCTTGTTCGTCTAACCTTGCCCCTCGATCTAGAAGGACCTTGAGCATTTCGTTGAAGCCGAAGTTCGATGCGATCATCACACAAGTTTGGTTTGTTTTTGATCTAAGGTGAATATCGAGCTTTAAGTGGTCTAGGAGCGCGATAACAACCTCGACATTATTGTACGATATTGCGTGATGGAAGATATTATATCCGGTCGGATCGATGTAGTCTTTAGGAACCAAATTATAGTACAAACAATGAATACCAGGCAAAAAGTTTCCTTTTTGGTATTCTCCGCAAACGTCCACAATAGGCAGGAACACAGGTTGTTGCATAGGCAGAAAAGGCATTTGTCCAAACGGCAACTGTCCCTGGTTTAAAAATTGAGGATTGAAGAACTGCTGTGGGTATCCACCTTGGAAAGGCGGCACTCCGCCTTGGTTTCCACCTTGTTGGGCGTCGCCTTGGTTTCCGCCTTGCTGTTCCAGCTTTTGCTTATAAGCAGCTTGCTGTGCTGCGAACTGTTGATAAAGGAGCTGCTGGTATTGTTGGAATTGTTGGGCTTGGGCTTGTTGACCACCTTGCTGAGGACTTTGAGTCGTTTGAGCCTGAGGCGATTTCTTTTCTTCCTCTTCTCCAATCTGGGCGGTGTAGTTAGGCACGAAAATCTCTCGTTTTTCCTTTGGAGGTTGCTGTTTCGGACTTTCAGAGCGTGAATGTGCTTGTTGTGTAGTCTCTTGCTCGGGTTTGCTTTGAGGAGATTGCTCTTTTGTCTCTTCAGCGTCTTGTTGCGCAGGTTCTTCATTCTTTTGTTCATCATGAGCGTCCTCTTTCTGTTCATCGGCCTGATGCACTGGAGAGTCTGCTTTTTGTGAGTGGTCATGCACAGGAGAGTTTTCCTCTTGAGCTTGCGCTTGCTCTTTGTTCTCACTTTGAGGGAGATCCTCATTCTGGGTGGTAGTATTTTCTGTGTCTTCTTCAACATGTGTTGCCTCTTGGGTTTCGGTTTCGGGTTTATTTTCCGAAATCTCGACTTGTTGCTCGGTTGTATCCTCGCTCTTTGGAGCATCTTGCTGGTTTCCTTCGTTTTCATCTTTTCTGTCAGTGCTATTGCCATTATCGTTAGATAGGACTTCGAAACCGTTGTTGGGTTGAATTGTTGTTTCTTCTTGGTTCTGCTCTTGGTTCTGTGTTGTGTTTTCAGTATCGTTCATGGAATCGCTCTATTTCCTTGATTATCTGAAGCTGTTGACGAAGGATAGCTTAATTACGTATACACGATTTTTATATATTTAATTTCGATAGAAGGGGCGCTTGTCAAAACTGATGCAGTGCAATAGGCTCAAATTTTTTATTCTTGTAACTTCATAAATTCAAATTCTAATTCTCAAACAGCTCAAAAGCGTCGAGCTCCGAACTCTCTATCAAACAAGTGATCGGTATTCAATTGCATTCATTAAATTGAATGAGGAATTCTTAGCAGATGTTTGGATATTGGCAGGTTGAACAGTTTTAGTCGCCTCTTTTCGGCTTAAATGTAAACAATCAGCTCTTAAGAACTGCAGATGAAAAGCAATTGAATAACACCAATGATTTTTTTGAATGTTGTTTTTAGAAAAACTCTGGATTTGGAATGCTAGGCAAACTAACTAAGAGATATATCAGTCTCGTTGCCCCAGCTTTGTCGGCCTCAAGCAATGGTTCCTATTTAGCCCAGTATTGTTTATTCGTAATCGATTGGAGGGGCAATAGGTTCAAAAAAATTTGTCTATTTGAAGTCATTTCAACGATATAATACATTAACAGTAAGAAATTAATACAGTTAATTATTCATCTTAACAGAAATACCTTGACGATGAAAGTCTGAATGTCATTATGATATGTGGCATTAAAGCTTGAGAATCAATTGGTGAACTAATAGTGGGATTGAACCCTCTTAGCTCTGTCATCCATAAATTCGAGCCATGAGCTGTCTTGAAGTTTTTTTTGTTAAATGTTCTAAAACTCTGAGATAAACTCAGGAAGTGAGTAATAAATTCAACTTTGTAAAAATTTTTCATTTCTTACTAAAATATCACGCAAATTTACGGTGATAGTAATCTCGGAATAAGAAAAAGAGACTACAGTTCCTGAAGGAGAGATCCTAGCCCCTAGTCGCAATCCTAACTTCACTCTAAATTTCGCATGTGACCCTAGAACGATATACAGAGCGTTAATTCCTTCGTACGACAATCTTTCAGGTGTTTCTAATCAGATCGACACCTGGATGTTATCTCTAA
>ENA-UOTX01001024-UOTX01001024.1-compost-metagenome-genome-assembly--contig:-NODE-1024-length-23868-cov-7.487075_pt1 | contig 23868 bp, 14 predicted proteins | sample MGYA00238143_ERZ746982 | MGnify/ENA primary metagenome ERZ746982 (study PRJEB28758, sample SAMN06268862) | compost metagenome | isolation source: single cell | place: USA: California, Emeryville, Joint... | reverse complement strand
CTGACTCTCCTTTTAAGAGAGCAATATTTGCTGAATCTTTTCTACTAAAATCAGCGAATGTTCTAAGAAATTTCAAAGCAGGGATATTCTCATTTCCTTGATCGACTGTAACATCTGGTTCGATGAAGAATAATGAGATTTTTGGAGTAATTTCTTTTTCATATAGTTCAGTAATGATATCTTTCAGCGTCCTCCCTTCTTTTGGAATTGTGGTCCAACCTTCCTTATTTGCCATGTCAATAACCGTTTGTGACTCATCAATTATGATGTGCCGGCTTCGGTCTGAGTTTGAGATCCCTAGTGCTTTAGAAAGTGCCCCACGTACACCAGACTTTCTAGGAAAACTATCATCGTTGTCGAAAGCAGCCATCGTAATCCCAGTATCCTCGTCTTTTAAGATTGCAGGATTGGTTGGCTGAATACCCTTAAAGTTAGTTGAATCTTTGATAGGGACGGCAGCGATTTTGGGAAAGCTCGTTCCTTTGTCCTGAGCGCCTAGTTCGAGTCCTTTGATAAAATCGATTTGCTCCTTCTTCGAACCTCTGCTGTGGAGCGCAATTCCATAGTTATGCTCGTTGACGAGGGAATTCAGCATTTTGAGTATACTCACTCCATCTTTTATGCCTGTTAAAATCTGGCTGGATGATGCCTGACTGGCAGCTACCAGCTTGACTATAATATCTTCAGGGCCGGGCTTTGAGATGACCTCTGTAAAGATTGATTTTGAGAAAATCAGGTATTTTGTTTGAGGGTTGCTATTGTGAGCCTCCATTTATCAGCTTTAAAGTTAAATAACTGCACATACAATTTATTATGTTTAAATGCCAATGTATAAATTTAGTACCACGATCTGAATCTGAATTTTATAGAGCTAAGTCAATTTCAATTATTAATAAAGCTTTGTTCCAAGAATTGTGATTCTGGAGTTAGTATTGTTAGGAATCTCTCTCCTATTTGGTTGAAAATGCCTGAAAAGAAGCGGAACAGGAACAGATTCAAGAGAATCACACTATAATGGCGAATAATATACTCTAATTCGAGCCGATGAATTCAAAGTAAAATTACAGCTCAACGCCAACTCATTGTTTCCAGTTCATTTTTTAGCAGATGGATAGACTCTGTTATTTAATCCTTACAAAAATCACAAAAAGATAAAAAGAGGCAAAATTTTATTTCAGATTGCGCAACTAATGCTATTTTTAATGCTACAGTATTTTTTAATATGTTTCTTAAAATCATATGATAATTGCATTATACTTATAACCTAGAAGTTACTTTTTCAGTACGCTCACTCTCTGAAGAATTTTATGACTCCATTTGACTTTTATGCCAAGCTTGAAGGAAAATTTTCAAATTTGGGATTGTTTTCATTGATAGAAAGAGGGTTTCGTTTAGAATAGCAAGAAATAATGAAACTTCTGCCTTTAATTCATATCGTACTGATCCTATATGAGATGAAATGAGCTTAGACTTCGAATATATATTGAGAGCGAGTTGAATTTTTGTGAAATCTCTTTCGCAACATCTATGATTATATATATAGGGATTTTCTGATATTCATATAGAGAGAGAATTTTTCATTCAATCTACGCTGCACAAGAAAATGAAGCAATAAATAGCAAATTATTAAAACAGGCAGCAACAGATAGCAGATGGCTAGCTATCTTCTATAATAGTAATGCCCTTATATTGGAACCTTTTTATCGGTGACGGTGCCTGATCTATTGGCTTCTCTTGTTCCGTTGTTTCTATTATCGGTACCTTACATATATGCCAGTTTCCAAGCATGCTTTCAAGTGTACTTTGCTCCATTTGAGGGGGTTCTTCTTGGCATTTTCTACAGTACCTCAAAAAACACATTGCACAATGCACCTCAGGATTCTTCGGATCATCAACAAGGTAAACGTTTACACATCCAATCCCGTGGCATTTCCGGTAAGTCGTACTGTTCTTCTCAATGAACTTCGCGTAGCTCCTTTCCCACAACTTTGCAAGAATATTTTCTGGTACATTATTCCTCAAGTCCGCCAACGAAATCGGCTGAGGATAGTGTTCACAGACCGGACAATTAATTGGGAAGCTCCCTCCGTCACTTAGGGTCTGTCTCACATGACCTTCAATGCATTTCGTACAAAGTTTATGCCCACAGAGTTCGAGTCTGTACCCTTGGACCATGTCATCAAGACAGTGAGGGCACACCCTAAGGTAGCCGTCTTTATCGTCGGTGTTTTGGTTTTTCTCTACAGTTGACATAATCAAACTGTACGCTTCATCTACGAACTTTTGAGGTCCAGTTAAGGTCAGCTTTTTCTGACTCAATTTCAAATCAAATGCCACTTGTGGACAATTGGCAATAATATTCTTCAGTAGTTCTTGGTCTTTTTTGAGAAGGTTGCGTACATTCAGTCCTCCGAAGTCGATTACTTGCGAGTAATAGTTCTCTTTATTTAAATAGCTTTCAATTTTGAGTTTTGCTTTCTCAATATTAGCAGGACTTCCAAGGATTTTTATGAGGGCTTGACTTTTTATCAAATCTATCTTGGTGTTGAGCTCAGCTTGTAGCTTTTTGCAAAAATCGCTCCCTTCCTTTCGAGACATCTTTTGTATTTCAGCCTTGTTGTTTAAATGATAGCTATACCCAAGCAGTATCTTTTGAAATTGACTCATGAGATACTCCAATTTAAGCTTACTGCCACTTCTAATCCTTAACGCTGGGCTTTGATACTTATTTTTCTTTGATTGCTGGCCTGCTTCTTCTCCTCCTAGTATTGCAATTTCCGCAGACTCTCCCAGTTTCTTCTGTAACTCTCGGATCTTGTTCCCTAATTCGTCCTTCAGTACCTCATACGTGCGCATATCCATTCTCCAAGTCCTGCTTCGAGATAGTTCCACGTGAACTCGGCCCTTACCGATAAACCCAACTTTTTGATCCAAGTTTTGAATGAGATGATTTGCAAATTCCTCGTTCTTTGTGAATAACTCAGCACGATGGCTAATTTTGTTTTTGTCGTTTTCTTTGTGAGGCAACACTTCAAATTTAACTATATCATTAGGAGAATCTGCTAAATTTTTAATTGTTTCTTCTAAAGTGATTTCATCTTGACCTTCTGCTAACGTGTCCCGGAAGTCCTTCTGGCGGAAGATGCAAGCAGTGAGTATTTTATATGAGGGAAATCTCTTCTTGAAAAATTTCTTAAGGGAGACATCGTCGGTAGTGTTGGAAAGATTGCTTACCATAATAGTTCCGGGAGTCTTCTTTCCAAGTTCACATTGGATTTTTGAGCCATCAAGAACTCTTTTCTCTTGGAACATGAGATTCTTCATTTGCTGGGTAACTAAGGCTGCAATTTCCCAGTTTTCGTATTTGATTAGACCCCTTCTTTCAGACGTCCCACTAAGCCATCTGAAAATCACTTTAAGATTTGTAGATAGCGTTCTTCCTTTTGCTGTAGACATCCTCAGCTCATATTTTGCTTTGAGCTCCTCGAACGCGGTTTTCGCATCCTTAGGGTCTTTAAAAATAACCTCCCCATTTGAAACCTGATCGTTGATTATCTTGTGTATTTCCACCCATTCCACGGTTCCATATTCCTTAAATTCCAGTTTAATCATAACTTCGTCGGTGGAAGGTAAATTATAAAAATCAATTTTTCTAAATTCATCTCCCAGCATCAGCTGCTTCGTTTCACCACCAGCTCCAATGATAGCTCGCACAATCGCTGCAGGCGCCACGCTCCTTTCAATTGTTTTCTTTCGCGACTGCTCGATATCCCTCCAATAGCGTCACCATCATTTTCTGGATCTCTTTAACATCTTTTTCATAGGTCCAAACCTTATCTGATCCCTTAGCTCATCGACCTCTAAATATGTGTTGTATCTCTCTTTGATTTGCTTGAGTAAATCCCCTTTTCCATTCTTTATATTCTGCATAATAAACGAACTCAGTTCAGAAAAAGAGATACTTTTATAAATCGGCTGGCTCTCTAACTTCGCAATGTTATACTTTTCTAAGAACTTCCTCGGGATTAGCTCCTTAATCCAGTTTATATCCACGTAAGAGGCGATCTTTGTGCAATTGTAATCGTTGATAACCTGAACTTCACCAGTGACGATCCATTTCGGGTAGATGCTCTGCAGATTCAAGCTACTGGCTCCGTGGATTCGGATCAGTCTGTCCTCTCGAAGGAAGGTATCACATGCTAACGATGTTTTGAAACTCTGATCCGACAAGGCGCTAATTACATGCAGTTAATGATAATTTGGTGCTAATCTTTGGAAATGATGAGCTTGTAAATGAAATCGCTCGGGAGACCAAGAACCGTTTATTTGAGACTATCACTTTTTTTTTAACTTTGGTTGAATATAATCTCCCATTCGTTTATTCCTCCTAATGTCTTAATGCCTGCTTACTTAGTCCAAAAGTTGGCTTTCTTCCTCTGGTATGAATTAATTAATCTTAATGCATCATAAATTAACATTGTTTAGAAATTCTGGCGGGTAGTGATATATCAGTATTTAAAGTATAAATTATGAGGCTAGCGCAGTTATTAGTTCAAAATACTTCGTGTGCTAAAACCACCGCACTCTTAATCATCGTTCTCATTCCTTAGTTGTGCTTTATGTTTTCTGAGTTCATAAAGAAATACTCTGACCTATGCTCGATTCAGAAAAGAAAATAGCGGGGACTGGATACTGTTGGATCATCAATGTTGATCAATCTAATGTACTTCAAAGTCGATTTGTTATCATTCTTATCAAAGTAGCTGTTTCAAACCCGTTGTCATATTGGAGAATCATCAGATCAAGTAGTACCTTTTTAATGTGTTAAAGAAGATCTTCGCACAAAGATCCTTTGGAAAACCGAAAATTCCGCTTGAAATTGCGGGAAAAGATATCGATTCAAGGTTCTTAATGACTTCATCAGCTTCTTTCAAACTAATAATGCAATCACAACAGAATAAATGCCTGAAAACAATTCATGAAATACCTTGAAATTATAGCGCTTTCAAGTTTCTTTTCCTCATCTTCCGTTCCCTGGAATTTGGATTAATGATTTTATTGGGGTTGATATTTCCACGTAGTTTACATCTTCCCAGATCGGTCCAACAGCATGGATGATGTACTTACACTTCAGACTTCCAGGGGACGTGTGCACGGCAGTTCCCACGTTCACTTGCAAAATAATAATAAAAACAACTTCTTGATTAGAGCAAAGCACCTGAACCTTTCTGTTGCACAATTTTATTGCTTTCTATCTGAATCGATCTGAGTTTTGCCAGAATATTACAACACAATACAAAGGACGCTGCGATTACGCTCCTCCTGCTCTTACGATAGCACCAGCGACTCCTCCTCCATGCAAAAGCCTTTCATTTGCAGGATTCACTAGGGTAATATTCGATAATTTATTAATTATTTTCATTTGTTCCATCTACCAATTGCATCTGTTTCTTCTTTCGTCAAATCTCCTTTAACGACAGATATCAGCCTATTACGATATTCCATGCAATCGATTTCCTCCCCATTTGGAAATACTTTATATAACGTAGAAAAAGTCCTTTTCGAAATAAAGTTTCGGATCATTCTCTTTTCGAAAAAATATCTTCCTTCAGATAAATCAAATGAATTATCAAAGGAAAATAACATTTTTTGCAATAATCATAGTCTCATTGCATATTTTCAACTACACGAATTCTTTTGAAATTACATTATCAGCTCACAAATACTGCTCAAACCTAATTGTGTTCGGATACAGGTGATAACACTAGATCTTAGTTTCGCTCGCTCAGTAGAATCCATTACAAAGCTTCGTTTTATTGTGAATCAGAAACTTTTTCAGAATTAATATTCAATACCGATTCAGAAGTAAGATATTACTGTAAATGAACTTTGAATCGTAAAATCTGCCTTTTCTAAAAATACGCTGAAACGAAACCCTCATCTATTACGCTGGAGCTGTGTGCTCGGCTTACCTTCTTCTCAACCTCCTTTGAAATCTCTGAAATTGCTTTCACCAAAGAGAGAGGAACACCCAATTTATTTTGCAGTTTTGCTTTTACTTCTTTAATTCGCGTAGAAGACTCGACCTCCATGACGAACACGTTGCTCTGATCGTCCTTCCAAAAGAAATGCTCTGTTTCACTCGTTCTGGCAACATAAATATCCGCACCCTCAGCTATTTTCGACTCCGAAACAGTTTTTGTATCGTCTAGCTTCTCCCCTCCAAACATCAGCATCTGCGATTCAACATCAATATTTTTTTCCATTTTTATCAATTCTTTTAGCTTTTTAATCAAGTAGGTCCCATAAATCTCAACACTCAATGCCTTGCTGCTGTCTCCTGTTAAATCTTTCACGTTGATTTTAAACGGCTTCGCCTCGAGTACTGTCACCACTGAATTATCTTCAATATTATAATGTGACAGAGGTTTATCATCTTGAAGCAAACTTCCATTATATGCAAGGATTTGAACGTCATGTGCGATTTTAGTTAGACTTTCAATTTCTTTTTTCAGTGTACTGACTGTATCAGATGGTTGTAGTTTAATTCGGCCACTCTTTTTTCCATCTGAGGTCCTCGGAATAATATGAACGAAATTGTGAGCAACGTCGACAAAGAGGGAGGTGTCACTCTGAAACTGGTAGGTGGAGAGCACCTTTTCGTCCTCGAGCTGCATTCCAGCATGGAAAACTAGCTGCTCAGCGGGGAGAATGCCCAACTTCTTGTATATTTCTGCCTTTAATTGCTGCACCGTTTGAGACAGATTCAACTTAATTGTCGCGTCTTGTCCAAAGGACGCTTTTACAAATATATCTATTTCTTCTTCATCTTCTTCCTTTATTGCTAAACTGAGAGTGGATTCCATTCCTATTTCATATGAAGAAAGAAGATCCGAATCTTCAAGAGTTGTGCCGCTATAAATGAGGTCTTGCATTAGGACTGGAATTTGCTTTATTTTGGATATCATTCCCTTCAAGCTGGCAACGCTTTTATTTGGAGAAATTTTCAGAGAAATAGTTTCGCTGTCAGGCAACCTGACGAATAGTTGCATCAGTTCAGCAGATTCAATCTCGCTTGGCGATTTTGGTTTCTCGCGTGAGAGTTCTATGATGCTACCGTCCCCAATGCCGTAATCTAAGAAAGATTTGTCTTCTGAGAGGAGCTTTCCGTCGCAGGAGAGTGAAAAGTACTGAATTGAAGTATTGAAAGCTTTTTCGATCTGCGGTCTGATTGATCGGATCGGAGAGGAAGCAATGGCATCAACAGATTCTTTTTTATCATCCAATTGAACGAAAATTTCAATTTCAGTGGCTGGGTTGCCGTTCATTTCTTGCAAGTACTCGAATTCGGATGTAGTAAATTTATCAGGACTAAAAAGTCTAATTATTCAGGTAATTGAAGATTTAAAAAGATTACATGGAATTTCATTTGTGTCTTTATAAAATCAACAACCAAGCAAGGCGCTTGAAAGCTCGGTTGCTAGAGTTTTGAGGGTAAAAGTTGTTGAATTTATTTTTCAATAGCATGTTTTTCATTGAATGGTATATGCTTTTCATTAAAATAGAGATATGCTTTTCATATTGCCTTTGAATTTTGCAAAAACGCTAGACTTTGATAACCAGATTTACATTTATATGGAATTGAGAGAGCGAATGATTTAATACAACCTATTCAAAGAGTGAATATAGTTGCTCTTCAAATAAGGGGGCTATGACTCTTTCGGAACTATGCTAATACAATAGCAGAAAGGACCTTATGGCAAAATATTAATAATTTCTTGAAACTGTATTCAATTCCTGTGTTTTCTTTGTTTTGTTGTTGTTGGTAATCTTATGTACAATACAGGATTCAAATTGAAACGCGATTGAAACCTCTTCTTATGTTAAAAGTGCCGAAACCAGGTGTAGCAAGTTATTTTGTGAAAGGAAGACTTACAACTATGCTCAAATTCTCCTAGTTGCTCTTCCTCCTCGAGTATGAAGCTCAAGTGTCAACTCGTAAAGAGTTGAAGTACGTAACTTTAAGATGCTCACTTTTGACATTCCTTCAGATACTCCTGCAGAATAAACTTAGAAATGAAAAGAATGCCTCTTTTGATTTATTTAGCTTCTCTTCGTGTAAAATTTTCTTATTTTCTTTTCGCACAAGAAAAAAGGCTAGAACTCCTCATAAATTATCACTTCCTCTCTCATCTCTTCTTCGGAAATTGATCTCAGGAATAATGTTAGTTTCAATAATTTGATTTTCGGCCTAGTGCGGGAATGAAACAAACTATTATAATCAAATTGTTACATGAATTGATAATTTCTTTGACTTCTAACTTCAAAGAGATCCATAAGAGAGGGTTTTAGCTCTCCAAAATGTCTTTGTTTGGTTTAACTTGGATCTGCAATATTACTATTATACAATTTCAGAAATAAAATTGATGTTGGCAAAGGTGCGAAATTCCGATATACTCACTTCAATTAAATCACAGAAATGGATCAGCATCTTATTCCCCCTACGTAACTCTCACTCATCAGTTAGTTTCTCAAACACGATTAGTAGTGGTAACAGTAGCAGCGGAGATCAACCAGCTTCTGCCAACAACCCAGAACCATCAGGACTCCTCATAGCTGAGACTGAAGAAAACCGAGAACTAAGACAGGTCATTCAAGAAGCTCTTATAAAAAAGGCAACACCAGAAGATCTCCAAGCCCATATTGCGGCGATAAAGAGCCAAGATCGCAAGCAAATACACATCGGAATCATCGCATTGAGAAAAGCTCTTTCAATTGGTATCTAATTGAGACTAAATGAGTTCACATTTCAATCGTATTAGAAATAGGTCCTCCAATTCAAGAGGTTATTGACTCAGGAATTATTCCATTGCTGAAAGATTTTCTTATGAATGATGATGAACCTTATCTACAAGTAACCTGCTTATTTGAACAACCGTATAATTTCAATCTTCCTACAACATATATAGTTAGAGGCAGCCTGGGCTCTGACTAATGTTGCAAGCGGTACTCCTGAACAAACAAAAACCGTGGCTGATCACCGTGGCATTGAGCTCTTCATCTCACTATTGAAATCAAAGCACTTTGCAATAGCTGAGCAAGTAAATGAAAATGACGTCTCTTAGATACATTATTATATATGAATAGGCGATTTGGGCGATTGGCAATTTAGCTGGCGATTCCACACAATACAGAGACAAAATCCTCGATCTTAAAGGGTTAGAGCCACTGATTGATCTCGCACCAAAGATAAAAAACTCTTCTTATTGCCACTTGATATGGGCTCTCTCAAACTGCTGCCGAGGAAAGCCAGGTCCAACTTACGAAAAAATTAAGAAAGCACTTCCTATATTCGCTGATGCACTTGCGAATTCAACAAATAAAGAAGTTCTTTCCGATTCTGCGTGGGCCCTTTCCACTATCTTGGATTCTAATGGTTGAATCTGTTTGTCTCGATCAATATTATAATTCAATAAAATTTTCTACCTTTAGGTTGCGAAGAACAGGGAGGATATTTGAAGGCTATGGAACTTAATTTAATTTCGAGGCTTGTAAAATTGCTCACAAATCCGCTTTTGAGTGTTTCGGTTCCCTGCTTAAGATGCCTCGGAGCCCTCGCATCTGGAGATTCAAACATATACATTGATGTATCCTGAATATTCCCATTACAAACACTAAATTTTTCGTCTTCTTTGTTTGAATTAGGAGATTTTAAAACAGCCAACTTTCTTTGAAGCGATTTTGGATAAATTACAAAGCCCGAAAAAACTGGTTCGAAAGGAGGCTTTATGGATGCTTTCGAATATAGCTGCTGGTACTCCAGCTCAATCAAGACAATTAGTGAATCATCCCACTCTAATCAGTGCTATTTTCAAGCTATTCTATTCAAATCAACCACTTGAGGTATATTTCGATAGAAATTAATTTCCCAATAATTGGAATTGAAAACAAAAAAGGTAGTTCATGAAATCGTTTTTGTGATTGGCAATTTGAACAATACAAGTAGCTTTGAGACCATAACGGAACTTAACAAAGCCGGGCAAGTTCAATTTTGGAAAACGATTTTCTCTAATGACACCTTGCCTGTGAAAAGCATACTCCCGGCGTTAGAGGCGCTTCAAAGTATCCTGGAAAAAGCAAAAGTTGAAAGCCCAGTCGCTGAGAAAGAGATGAAATCAAAATTCGAAGAAGCAGGCCTGGCAACATGGTTGAAAGAGCACTACCAACCAAAAGAAAGTACGACAGAAGAAAAGCAGGATGAGGATGAGGACGATGAAGAAGAAAATCCGATGAAAAATCCTGGAGTTCAAGTGAAAATTTTGAAGATCGTAGCAACCTACTTTGCGGAAGACTTATCCTAACCTTATTATTCATATGATTTTGCTTGTTCATTATCTTTGTGTTGAGAGTGTCTACATTCCCTTGATGTAACTCACTGATAAAATAGACCAGATAATGGCTGATTTAGAACAATAACATTTGCAATGAAAAGTTTATCGAATCAGCAAAATCAACCAATCCTGTTTTGTATAATTTCTTATTGAAAAGAGATCAGAAAACATGGAGATTTCGCTTCATGAAAAGACATCATCTGCGGGTAGAAACTGATGAGTTTCATTTTAGAGTGCAAATATACGTTTCCCACTGAGAGAGCAAAGATCCTATTAGCATGGAGTTTTGATGAGTTTCTAGCTTTCCTCCGAGCTGATCTTTCTCATTTTGGAAAAATAAACCATTAGGACCTCAACATGAAATAGGGTATTTGACTCTTGAGAGAAAGATTGAAAAATGAACTTCTCATAAGGAGAAGTAATTAGCCCTGATTTCTATGCCTACTATTGATATGGGTCCTAAATTTTGTTTTCTAATAAAATTGTTTAGCTCTTTCAGTTATTCCAGGACCATTCTTAACCAAGTCTCGCTACTTCGATATTGTTACTTTCAAGAAACCATCTAGAGTCTATCAAGCTTACTCGTTGCTTATCTTACTTGTCAAAAAAAAATATAGAACAATTATAACACGAATTAATGGAATTAATATCTGATAAACCGACGATTATAAACCCAATTCATGGATAACCACTATCCTTATGACTATACAGACCGCCGACGCTCTGCGATCGCTTTAGCGAACAGATTTTTCATCGGCCATAAACTAGTAGATGAAAAAAATCCCAAGAAGATCTCCCCTTTCAACTCCGTGTGCCACAATCGTTTCTCTCCTCTAGAACCTTTTGAAATCAACAAAAACACCTGCAACCAACTCATAAAAAGTCTTCCAGAAAAGAGAAACATGAAAAAGCTTACGATCAAAGTCGTCCATATCGAATATGAAATCCAACTTCAAAAACTTAAGCAATTATTTGCACTTGGACAATTCAAACGCAACGGCATTATCTTAAAAGTCTCCATCGGACATTTTCGAGATCCAATCAGTTGCGTTAAAGTTCTTAGAGCTATCTTTAGACTGCGGCTGCGACTAGAAGGCATTAAACTCGAAATTCGTAATGATATGCCATTAGCATGCTTTTACGAATTAAAAAGAATTGTGAAGCACCTTTCAAAGAGGAAAGATTCATGTGTTTCGATAATCGGATTAATTACCGATAAGGTGCATACTTTGGGGCTATGGAAAGTGCCGAAACTCGCGCTATGGTTTTCAAAAAGTGTGCAATGTGATCCGATTCTTATAAAATACAACAATTTAAAGGCTTTAGGGGTGTCTTTGTCAAATAGCGTGTTGGAATCAAAAGCCTGGATTGAAACGATGATACTAATCTCTTCTAAGAAATTAAACCAAGAAAAGTTGGAATTCTTGAGCCTTCACATTGAGGATGATGCCCGTAGTTCCTCAGACGACCCCGAGAGACGCCTCATGAGTCATGTTGCCGAATGGACTCATATTGATAAGATTGAAATCGCTGTCAATACTACTTTAAATGATTCCCACTTATGTTTTCATGTCCTTGAGATGGCTTACGAAGAGGTTTCAAAACCTGTAGTGCTGCAAATGGCTGATTCCGCTGCGAGTTTCTCCGTGGTCCGAGGACCTGACCTCCGCTGGCACACTACAATTCTAAAATTTGTGAGAATAGTCCCAGTGGAAATATTTCAGCGGTTTGTTGAGAAACAGCATCGTCTTCGCTCCCTCAAAATAGATATTCATTCAAACGACCCTGTTCCGCTTGCATGCTATCTTAAATCGATGAGAGATCTTGTGAACCTTAGAATTTTCCATTTCAAGGTAAATCCAAGAGAATCTATAGAGAGTAAGAAGAAGGTGGCAAATATATCATCAGAAGATATTGAAGGCCTCGTTGAATTTGTTAAGAATTCAAATGCTCTGAAAGATCTGTCGGTGTCATTAGGTTTTATTCAGGCGTGTTCTGAAAAGCTTGAAAATTTGATTTATGCGATCAATCATTCGAAAAGCCTTCAAACAGCAAGCCTCTCAGCGGAAAGAGAGGGAGGAGAAGGGGAGAAAGGTCCGCGATGTTACACGTGCATTGTGATTGTTTTTTGATAGACACAAATTAGTCTGGATATATGCTCTCAACAGCTTGAAGCAGATAATTAGTCACATGTATAGATACAATGGCATCAACACTTTTTAACACTTTTGTAAATCTTGCATTTGAGACACTTGGTTTTTGTTATATCACATTAAATCTAATACCGTAGAGACATCCTTATATATAAGTACTCTGAATTTTCGAAGCCAAGGAATCAACTAGTAAGTGGATTTTTCGCAAAGTAATGACAGAAAATTTAAGAGTTTTCTGAAATTGAGGACAGAAGTGAGCCTTCAAATAGCGTCGTGTGTTTTTTTTTTTAATGAATTTGCACTCGAATGGTAAGGAAGTTTTGAGAGTAAGGAGAGAAAAAAGTTTCAGTCCAACTCAAAATATTTTAGGAATTTTACGCAGCCAGCACCAGATGCATTTTTTCTATATTGGAAGCATAAATTTTGCTTTTTCAATGCTTAGCTCTTTTACATTAAAATAAACAGATAAGCCCGTGCCAAAGCCAATAGTTTGTAATGATCAATAACATAGAAACAATAAGCGATCTGTCTATTCCACCTAGGATAATCAACTCCTATTCAAACTTCTCATTGGTTGCTACAACATCCTATTACAAAATATACGAAGCTCTCTCTTCTTCCGAAAACAAAATACATTCAATTCGCGTTCTTGACGTAAATTCAGATTTTTTTAAAAGGAATCGCAATATTGCCTCCACTCTCTTCGTCCAAGAGATCCTTCGGCTATGCACAATTGTCAGACAAGCAGGAACAATCATTATCGAAAATTTTGAAATTTATGAGGAAAAGATAGCTTTCGTGACGAAACCCTATTACCCTTTGTTTTCCCCTCAGACTAAAAACGATAAACCGAAGAATTTGAATCCGGTTGACATTGAAAAAATGCTAAAGGATACACTAGCCGATCTTGGCTTTATCTACGTGAATATGAGAAAATCCGACATAAATTCGATCAAGACGAAGATCTTCCGATTCAATGACTCTGAAAATTTCTTTATCGGAGACTGGACCACTGCTGCGGACTGTCTGGACGAGGATATGGAGTCAGTTGGTGATGGAAAGAAAATGAAAGCGCAAAATAATATGTCGAAGCAATTGCCAAAGAGCCAAGAGCGGATGGAACTCGAACAGAATAAAGCATTTGATGAGATAGCCTCAGATATATTTAAGTTGGGGATTGCAGCACTTGAACTCATTGGATTCGAGCAAGAAGAATGGCAAGAACTAGTGCGCACGAAAAATCAAAATCATTATAATCACATTCTTGAGGGTCTACTTGCGACGCTAGACAAAATGCGACACACGAACACGACACACAAAATGCTGCAAATCATGCTTCAGAGAGACCCTGAGTCCAGGATAAATGCTCTAGAGCCACACTATATTGATAATTCTGCTGCAATAAGATGCCGTTCAGGCTGTAATACTCGTAAGATACATTTGAAGCGTCGTAATCATGATAATTCTGGTAGACTTGGTTCAAGCGCTCTCGCTAGAAGTTGCTTGGTGTTCAGAGGAGTCGAATCTGATTAGCATCTATGATTTAGAGGCGAGGAAGATACGCGCGCATTTCAGAGGAGCGCAACTGATCAAAGAAGGTTTTTCCTTCAATTTATTCATATTTGACCCCTTTCTGGTAGACTACGGCCATACGCTGATCGAGCAAGTTCCGAACTCACAGCATTTGCTCTCAACAATATACAGTTACGATAATACATGCAATTTTGAGGTATTCGACCCAAATACCGGGAAAACACTCTTCAGTTCTGGAGAATCAGAGGGAAGTAAGGCTTTCTTCAAGAAACTAGAGATAATCATGTGTTATGTTAGGAATCTGGGATATAGGAAAAAGCATTAGAGGAGATTGTGTTGCTATGTTGTCAGTGTATGGAAAGATAGCGTATCATATCTTTTCAAGCAGCTCGTTCAGCGTGATTAAAAAATCGAAATGGCAGCAAGAGCATAGAAGTAATCAGACATAAAATTTTTGTTTTTATGGAATATGGATTAGATTTCTTAACGGGAATCGACTTTGCACCTGAAGGTACGAGAATCGCGACCATGGATGGGTATGGAATCTGTCTGGTATCTGACGTGGATAGTGATGATTACCTCTTTCATGTTGAGCTGATTAGTGGAGGCTCCAGTAATATGTCTCATTTTCCTATTGCACCCTCAACGTGTTTGATTTAAGCGTCAATTTGCCATAAATGTCGTTGGAACCCTGTGTGCCCTGTCGTGGCAGTCAAATTTGATAAGAGCAAGTTTAATCTGATCGATTGCGAAAAACAAAAGGCAGTATTTAAATCGAATTTAGAGCTTGACAAGAGAGGTAAAGCTGGAATTATTGTTAGTATATTAAATGATTTTCAAAGAAATTTACACCATTGATTGGAGGAGAGATGGTAATCTGCTTGCTTATTGTGGTGAGGGAGGAAGCGTAAAGATTTTTGGCAGGAGGGAAGGAAAGATAGTGCGTTCTTTCGATAATCTTCACACAGGTAGTGAATGAAAGCAGATAGGAATATTAATACTATATTGAATAGATTCGATTAACTCGGTTCGTTGGAGTCCTTGTGGGACGATGTTTGGGACAGCGTCCTATGATGAAAAAGTCAAGTTGTTTGATTATAAAACAGGGAATATGATATTTACTGGGAAGACTGCAAATCACAGTAAGACCGAATTGTAAATACAGTTTTTTCTAATGAGGTTGTAGGTTTGGCCCATTCTATTTGCTTCCTGGAGATATAAAATAGAAGAAATATAGCTGTTAACTAGAAAAGACGCTGGAAGTGAAAAGTTGATAGGTAATTAAATACAGAATAATGAATCTGAATAATATATAACAAATGGTTTCGATACGTGTAAATTTTTATAGTCCTTTTCACCATTATATGTTATATATATATGTCTTAAATTATTCATTTTCATGTTACACAGTCGAAAGTGTTTTTGTGATTATTCATATCTTAATTTGCAATAGTAATTGTAAATATGCAAGAGATGATGATATGTTAATGATCTCTAATTCTGTTTCCAGAATTCTTTATGTTGGGAGAAAGAAAGTTGATAATTTCAAAATTGTTGGTTGTAAATGCACCATTTTGCTCTAAACGAATCGACAATCATTTCAATAGATATTAATAATTACTGACAAGTTTAAATGGAATCCGTGCAAGGACACCAAAATCTTTTCTCTCTTTTATATATAAAATCTTATTTACACGATTTCCAATCGACATCTTCTGAATGATGCATTTCAAGGTGCTTATAAACGTTCATTTTGGCGTTGATATTCGTGCTATCATCGGCAATCATATCCGTGACATCTCCTTCATCAACATCACCTTCTTTGCTTTTCTGTCCATACTCGACGCCAAATATGGCTCCTTTCGGCATTGTCCCTTTCTTGCCTCCCCTTGGCAGCGGTAGTGCTACTCCTGCTCCTCCTCCATTTTGGCTTTCTAATGCATAAATCAATGACATTTCACAAGAAAAAACCTACGTAATTGCTTGATTAAATTTCCCTTTGAGGCTAGTAGTCGCGCCTTTACGAAACGAGCTGCGCAGTTTAGTTTCTTGCGAGCTTTCTGCCAGAGCTTCACTTTCCTTCGTCTTCCTTTCTCGCTTTTACACTCGGGTTCTTTACACACTTCTTTTTCAGCCGCGTCAAGGTCAATAAGGGTGTTGATGGGCTTCGCCTCTGGATTAAACTGCTTGCTTCTAAGGAGACACAATTCGATTTCATCATCATCTTCAAGGTCGAGTGGTTTTTTCCGAATTTGCGTGATGCTTAACTTCTTAATGTCAACTTTGAGCGGTGGGACTGCTTTTCGGGAGACAATCGCTTCAAAGTCCATACCAGCCAGCCAAGGGTGTCCTGTAAGCTCTTTAATCCCCTTCTTAGCGCCTAATCGATGAGTCGGGTCCTTATCCAGCAGCCCCAAAACAAATGAACGGCATTCAGCAGACAAATTAGAAGGGATCTTCGGTCTTTTCATTATGACTTTTTGGAGGAATTCTTCCTTAAATTCGTCCTGGCCTTTTTGGAAAGGTGGTACTCCGATCAACATTTCATATGCCAACACACCGAGACTGTAGTAATCAGCAAGATAGTTATACCCGTGGCCAGTCATTACTTCAGGTGCCATGTACCTATTGCAATTTATCATTGAAAATTCGAAAAATCAGAGTTTTTACTCTAGAGTTCCACAGAATGTATAATGAAATTCATGTCGGCTTTTCACCGATTTCATGAGTCCGAAATCAGCAAAGTGAATGTGTCCGTCAAGGTCAAGCAGAAGATTATGCGGTTTCAAGTCTCGATGGATGAATTTATGGCTATGTAGCGCATTGATCCCTATAAGGATTTCTACAATATAGAATTTCGCCTGAGCTTCGGTAAAGACGACTTGATTCCGCAAAAGGCAATGTAAATCGCCTCCAACAACAAAGTCCTCCACGAAATAATAGTTCCTCTTCTACAATAATTTTCAACGCTGATTATAGCAACAACAACACAGAGTTATTGATTACCGTCTCGAAGGCGTAGTGCAGATGAACAAAGTTAGGAAATTTTATTTGCTTAAAATTGTGTTTCTCCCTTTCAATTTCCTTCCTTTCATCTTCAAGCTTTTCGGGATCGTCGCTCTTTTCAATTTTTTTAATCGCATAGTACTTTCCGTTTTCCTTCTTGCGGGCTAAAAGAAACCACACATAAGAATACTCGAAATATGCTGCATTTACCAAGATAGACCCTCCCAAACCCGCCTTTACCTAAGAAAGCGAGAAATTCAAAATCTTTAAGCTGTGCTTGTGGGATATCTCCCTCGTTCTTTTGAGGTTGTGATCCCTTTGGGTGTTTATTGAAGTAAGGAACAAGCATGACTCCATCTTGGAGCATCGCCAAGGTTTTTTCAGGTAAAGTCAGACAATAATCAATTAAATGGTTGCCAAGTTTCGTCCGCAAGGCAACGATGGTGGAAACATCGATCTTAACCTGTTTTTTCGCTGCGATCTCTTTGAATTCCCTCTTGGCTTCCTCCAAGAGCCACTCGCAAGATAGCTTAGACAGGTCGCTTTTCTTTATAAATAAAGTGACGTTGATTTCTGCATTGTATTCAAGAATTATTCGCTTATATTCTGCTGCTAAGTTTTCCATTGAGGCGGTCGGGGTAAGCCTTCGATTATGGTTGCTGTCGATATAAGCTTTGTTCTTTTTTGGGAGTGCGAGTTCCATGGTGAATGTGATATAAAACCTCTATTAATTTTATTCAGTGAGTTGGTTTGATTAAAAATGTTAATTTAAGTCATTTTTTTGAGTTTCCTCTGAGATCATCCGTAAAATATGAGTTTAAAACTTTTTAATCAACTTTCAGATAAATCAAAGTTATCCAATTGGAACTATGGGAATATTTTGCAATGATTGTTTTTATTCGGTTGATCAAAGATATGTCATCGCACCTATCTATGTCTAGGGCTTTTCCTTGCAGATAGACTCATGATGATAGCTTTTTTTTTTTTATTATTTGTTCTTTGTTTTTGATACTCAGAAATCATTTCGGAAACGTATTTTGTATTATCATTAGATTAGATTCCAATAGTGAGGCTACAACAAATTCAATAGCCAAACGAAAATTCTTTTAAGGAAATTTTCAGTCTATTGAGTTTGCTTACATCGAAGAAAGCTAGCCTAACAATATTTGACGCTTGTGAACAATTCCTAAGTTATTCAATTTTTCAATCTTACTTAGATTAAATTTGGTTAGAATGATTTTATTCGATGAGAGAATTAAATATCATACCTCTTACGGATTGTTTGGCTTTCGTCATTGAAATACCTAACACATCTCATTAATTTAAATGAAAAATTATGAATACGCACACCGTTTACAATCTATTACATTTTGCGTTCTAAGTTTCTACCGATTAACATGTCTTTTTTTCTATTATTTACTTTTACCTTGCTGCTTGTAAAACTTTTCTAAGAGTACTTGAATTCTGAGGCATTTTCTTACCAGATACCACGAATAACCTAAAACTCAAACATTTCATTGTTTATCGATCCCGAAATGGATTGGAACGGCTGTTGTTTTGGTGATGTAAGGGATAAGATAGGACTATCTATATTCCTGAACAAACAAGTCTCGACAAACCAAAGCAAAACGATAAGCTGTTTCCAAAGTTGAGGAGGGATCAAAAATCTCAATGGATGATTAGTGCAAGCTGACTGAAGGCCTTCCATGCAAATGAATCAGAAATTATCTGTGTAATTTTAGATATCTGCGAGGTTGGTCTGTCTGTCAGCTTTCAAAAATGCTTGAGCTCTTCAATTCAATGATTCCTTTTATGAAGAGAATCAAAATGAATTATAAGATTGATTGGATTTTTTTTATTAAATTGAATGTAGTTGACATAGTATTTCCTTGAATTAAATTTACTTACTTAGTAGTAATGTAAGGCGTCACAGTATATTAGTGCATCACACAAACACTATATGTGTACTATTTTAATAGAAGCTCCAAATATAAGGTTAGTACAATGAAATAGCGACCCAATCAAACACTACCTAACAGAATAAAGTAACTAATGCATAGTGATTAAATGATGGTACTTGAATGAGCTGAATGGAATGTGTATGCTATGTAAATTAGTTTTAGCAAGGATTATGTAGCCTTTAAACGAACAGTGTTGTGATGTAAAAGGGCTAAAAACCGCAAAATTTCCCTTTATAAACTTCGAAGACTATTGATCATGAAAATCTTTACTAATTTGCTGAGAAAGCAAATTGGAGCGCTGATGGAATATTTATCAAATCGATTCTAATTTTTGGAAAACTGCTGGAGTGGAGTTGAAAAAGGAGTGTATAAACTATTCGAGAGTATCATTTGACCAATTCTTCAAGGAAATTGAGAATGTTCTTCATGAAAAACAAAAAACCTAATAGGACTTTTTTTAAGGAATCAAAAGCAAAAACTAACTAACTCTCATTTTGAATGTCGTTAGCGACCAGGTTTGAACAACGGAGTACAGTAATAAATTAATTCTCCTTTATCCTGGCCAACATTTGTCACTTTGTTTGGTTTTTTTTTTTGATGTAAAATATGAATTAGACTCCTTATTTTGATAAATTTGAATCTACAAAAATAAAAGCACAATTGTTGAAAGATGCAAAATGAAAATGAAGCGAAATCTGACGCCTCGCAACAACATTCCACACTAAATAATACTACTATCTCCCAGCCTGAAACAACAGAAGGTTTTGATAGCAAAAACACAATTCAAGATACAGCAAACACACAAATCTCAAAACCAACCGAGACGAAAATTCAAGTTGACACTGAAATGCCTAAGCAGGAGTCAACCACCGAAAAATGCATTAGTAACAACAATGGCGAAGAAGAAGAGAAGAAGAAGCATCCAATCCTTGAAGATGAAAATGAGAACTTGAGACAAGAAAATTCTGAGAAAAATGAACAGACAGTGCAACATCAAGAAGAAGAAAAAATAGCTCACGAATTCGATGAAAAAATGACTATATCTACTCCATCGACTCAAGGTAAAAAAATCCGAAGATGTCCAAAGCCGCAGCCTCAAGTCCAAAATGCTGAGCTTCTTGAATTAAAAATCAAACAACGTCTTGGAGATGGAAAAATCGATAAGCCCGAAATCAAAATCGCATGCTGGAAAATGAACGGTCTTCGCGCGAGGCTAAAAAATGGAACGTTGACTGACTATTTAACAAAACATAATCTCGATATTTTCTGCATCAATGAAACTAAATTGAATGCAGAATGGATTGCTGACGAAACGAATCATGGAAATTTCTCATCTGACTACCATATATTCTTCAATAGCAAAAGAAACGGTTATTCTGGAACCGGAATTTTGTCAAAGTATAAACCAATAAGCGTCAAATACGATCTTGGTGTTCCTGAACACGACCAAGAAGGAAGGGTCATCACTGCAGAATTTGAAACGTTCTATTTGGTCGTGGTTTATACTCCTTATTCTGGAGAAGGGCTTAAAAAACTTGATTATAGGACGAAGGAATGGGACCCAGCATTCAGAGCTCACGTCACATCGCTGAAAGAAAAGAAACATGTGATAGTATTAGGGGACCTTAACGTGGCACATGAGGAAATCGATCTGTTTAATCCCGTAAAAGCCACAGAAGAGAAAATACCAGGGTATACAGAGGAAGAGAGGTCAAGCTTTTGTGCTCTTCTCAGGGAAGGGTTTGTTGATACTTTCAGGTATCTTCATCCTACAGAGAGAAAGTACACAGCGTGGGATCAGAGAATAAAGGAAGCGCGGGAGAAGAAGAAAGGATGGAGGCTAGACTATATTTTGACAAGCCAAGAATTTTTGCCAGCAGTGAAGAGCTCAGAGATCATGGATGAGGTCGTAGGAAGTGATCATTGTCCGGTGCAAATAATTTTTGATCCCAATTACAAAGGGAATTGAAAGTCCCAATGAAATAGATGTCTGATATTGGTAGCTATGAAATCTTTTGTAGACAAATTCTTTGGAATGATTGATGGATAGAAATATATAATGCAGGTTGCAATTTGATCCGGTTGTGTTGTTTGATCGAAAATAATTTATCTGTCTATGAGGAATATCTTTTAGAAGAAACAAAGTTCAAATGTAAGCAGGTAAATTAGTCTGTTGAACTCATCAGCCACATCAAATTTGCTGCGAGTTACCACATAGAAAAAGCATAATCATTGTGATATAAGATAAAATCAGTTTTTTCATTAAGGAGAGGGAATCGTACAGAGAATCCAGAATTCTTTAATTCAAGAAGTATTTTGAAGATGTTGAGATAATTAGTTTATTTTTTTTAAGGGTTTTTCAGCAATGAGAAATTCACAGTTTAAGATTTTATTTTCGAATAAATTTAGTTGCGATTCTTGAGATACAATCAATACAAATGGATTTTCAGTCAGTTGACTGCTTACAAATCCAGACTAGAAAGCGGCAGGAGTTCAATCAAGATTTCACACTGCTTGTTTTGGGTTCTGGGAAATCATTCAAAGTTCGAGAGAGTCATCAGACAAACAACGGAACAGTTATAGCGGGACAACATTGCTCAAAATTAGGTTTTGGAATTCTACTCACCAGAGAAGGATCCACATTGAGTTTTGTTCTTCACAGCACGAAAACAACCAAAGCACTAAAACAGCTGCGCATCCAAATTGAGAATAATTACGCTAATTATCATCATCTTCTCAGAGTTTCCAGTGATGGTTCAACATTGCTCTTCTATCATGAGTCGAAAACTGACATTGAGATTCGAAATTACAATTCCCTTAAGAAAAGAGGGTCTCTTGATCTCACTCAAATCTGCAGAAAATTCAATCTGTTGGAAAGGTTCAATCAAATTAAAGTTTCTCTTGATTTTGATTTCATTACTCATCTTGGGAAGACAGCGCTCATGCTTGTGAGCAAAATAGTTCTGGTGAAAAATGATTCTATTGATCAAGCAGAGATATTATTCGATTGCTCTCAGCTGAGCATCAAAGAAAGACTAATGGCGTTAAAATATAATTCCGACCACAGGATTCTCTTTGTTAGCGGAATGACCTCCTTCTTTTTATTTGGATTTGATGATAGTGGACTGAGTTACTCAAAACATATTGCATGTAATCAATTTGGGAGGACACTACGGCTGTTAGGGTGGGATCCGAAAGAGGAATTTGTTCTCATCGGAGAAAGAATAATGAGAAACAACAAGGAGAACTATCATCTCATAGACTATCGTGCATCAGAACCAAAGACATTTAGCTTATTAGAAGAGCAGCTGTTCATGGGATCTGTCTATGATTCTGTGAATCATCGACTCTTCTTTATAGAAATCGGTGTTGATGAGCGAAAGAACTTACTATTCACAAATTTGAGAGATTTTCGAGAAAAATATGATTTGGATGAAGCACGACATGATAATGAGAATGCTTTGAATATTAGCCATTACGCTTCGTTGCCTCCGATGTCTGAAGCCTATGCATACTATCTCATGAGAACCTTGAATGGCATGCTGATACTCAAGCCTACCAGAGCAGCTGATGAAAAATTTTTGAAAGATTTTCCTCTACGACTGTGAATGGAAAAGACATTCTAATATATTAAGAGAGAAGTGCATTTTGCTGTCTCTAGTTAAATTGGAAAAGCTGGTGCTATTCATCATATGTTCTTACATCGATAATAATTTTTGGATTGCTAATGGAAGTGGTTGTCCCTTGAATGAAAAGCTCTAAAATTTGGTGTTACCAAATTAGCGCCACTTCCACATTTACATTCTTCTTCTCTCATTGTAGATATCTTTTTGAAACACAATAATAATAAGGAAACACTCACCTAACCACTTCTTAGTGAAGGTGTTACCTGGTAACCAGCCAGCTTCAATCCAGAAAGCGAATTTATGTTGAAACCATTTTCTTAATAACACCAAATTTCGCCTCGGTAAAAATCAAGCTGTTTCCGCAAAAATTTAGTTTTCAAATGGAAATGTCCTTCATTTGATGCAAGTCTTAATAATAGCAATTCAATAATAAACCCCAACACATACAAGCCTCCTTAGAGTAGTTTGAAACCTTACACGATATTAATCAAGCAAGCAGATCGAGAATGCAACTACTGTTAAATATCATTCATTCAAATTGTAAATGAGGCTCAGGCTTCCCTATTGTGAAGAAATCCTGCAAACAGATATAAATAATCCCCGTAGCCACATCCAAATCACGAGACGAGATATTTTTTGAGTTTTTATTTCCACTGATTTCTCATATAAAATTTGTGTTTGTGTCAAAATATTTGATTTAAGGAGAATGAATAACTCCGTAAACATTAGGGATCAGGTACAGATTCATATGCCAATCCTGATATAATCAATTGATTGACTTATTATATAATTAGTTCAGCAAGAGAACGAAAAGGACGAAGATTCCTGCAATCATAGCCTCCAAGCGAATCTATTCATAAAAGAAAATTAGAAAAACCCACTATACTTTGAAATTACCGCAGAAACGGAGATGGTGATATTATCTGTTGAGGTATCATTTGACAGAGAGTACGATGAAAGATGGTTGACCGAGAAAATGCAACTGTCGTTGTTGTCACCAAGCTTTACGAAAGCACCACCATTGGCAGGGATTTCTGAGCTAGGGTTCAAGTAATTCACTTTGAGTGTTTGGTTAGCAGTGGTCATGTTCAAGGACTATGCGAAAAATTCATGAGACGCTTAGAAAAGATTTTGTTGAATGAATGTACTGAGAGGTTAAAATCTGCGCATGGAATCTCGAGGTAAAGAGTGTAGCCTG
>ENA-UOTX01001022-UOTX01001022.1-compost-metagenome-genome-assembly--contig:-NODE-1022-length-23896-cov-31.231202_pt1 | contig 23896 bp, 16 predicted proteins | sample MGYA00238143_ERZ746982 | MGnify/ENA primary metagenome ERZ746982 (study PRJEB28758, sample SAMN06268862) | compost metagenome | isolation source: single cell | place: USA: California, Emeryville, Joint... | reverse complement strand
TTCAGCATTTATATCTACAGAGTCCTCAGACAAGTCCACCCTGAAACCGGTATCAGCAAGAAGGCCATGAACATTATGAACTCCTTCATCATGGATCTCTATGAAAGAATCGCTTTGGAAGCCAGCAAATTGGTTAGATACAATAAAAAGCACACCCTTTCCTCCCGAGAGGTCCAAACTGCTGTCAAGCTTCTCCTTCCTGGTGAACTTGCCAAGCACGCTATTTCTGAAGGAACTAAGGCCGTCACCAAATTCACCTCCGGCTAAGAGTCTATGCTTTATAGATTTAAGTAACTCGCTGAGAGAATATATTTGCCAGTTTATTTCATGTATTCTTTCATTTTCGAGTTTTTCACAGAAGTTTTAAGAGACTGATTACGTGAAACGTCTACTCCTTTCATTAATTCAGTGATTTAGATTGTGAATCATAGTCAGCCTCGACTATTTTCGATAATTATCTTTTCTAAGGAAAAATTAAGCGCTTTTTAGGTTATTTCTGAGAGATTAGAATCCAATTAGAAGGATTCATATGCAGTGATGTACCCCTACTTAATTTTAAGGCGTTTAGTGGATTGAGGGTGGAAAAAAACCAAAAAAACAACGCAAAACAGCTCTTTGACACTAACTGTTGAAGGTCCTCTCTGAATAGCAATTCATTTCGTAGGACCTAAATTAAATTTGTCAATTCTTCCTGATTTTTGAATTTGTAAAGTAAGCTTTTCTTCTGAAGCAATGGAACATCCAAATCAAAACTAAAAGAACCATTTGACTTGGGAATAATGCTTGCAGTCATTGGTAAGCCGATCGTAGGAAAAGAAGAAGCACAGAGATGTAGATTTTTTTTTTGAATATCCTAAATATTTATTTGCTTTACAGGCGTTTCGACTGATGTCTATTAGTTGAAAAATATTTAATTGGGAATACAAGGAACATGCAATTTTAGAGCGGAATAGCGATTTTAATAGCATTATAATGATAGTAAGATGATCATAGGTAAAGCAACTATGACTTATTATGTTTAAATTGGGTTTTGAAGATATCTTAATCATCAACAATCAATACTATATGCAGGAGAGTGGATTGAATGAATATTGCTATTTAGAAAAAACTTGACTATTTGTTTATGAATTGACTTGATATGATAGAATTATTAATATAACAAAAAATAACACCATGTTCCGCGCAGTTACTATAAAATCAAAAATTAGAACGCCATTGATATTCTAAAAAGTAATCATTGTATTCAAATGTTATTCACAGGGCAGACACTTGTGTTTAAAAAGTCACCATTAAATTAATATGAAAAATTCGAAGTAATAATTTTTTGAATTTCCACAATGAGGAACCTCTATGACTCATCCCCCCATTGTGGTAACCGTCTTGAGTCTTTTATTCAAAAGTGGCAGTAGCTTGATCCTCACAATCAAACTGAGAGCTATTCAGGGCTAGAGCTTGATCGCCCTGAGGTTTCTGGCTGAGTAAATTATGTTTTCTGGATTTAAAGGTAATGTTTTGAATTGAGTTTGTAGCTCTTTTTCTAACTATAAAGTCATCGTCGCCATCGCCCTCCTGCTTATAAAATTCGCGTTGGTTCCTTAAGATAGTCGTGATAGGAGTCCTGAGCGCGGAAGTGAGGCTTGCATCCCGAAGAGTCGCTTGGATTTCTATTTTATTACCGCCCCAGCGCGAAAAGCTTCCATTGCTGTTAGGAAACAAATTTATTAGAAAACTGTCCACAAACGTTGAGTTTTGTGGACTCGTTTCCACCGCTAAGGCAGAAGTATCAACAAAAAAGTTTTTTCCTGTTATGTCGCGTTCTATATTCATCAGCGGTTTCCTAGCTCGCTTCTTCGATGAAGTTGATTTATCAATTATAAAATTAAATCGACTTCCTGCATGATAATGCTTTTTCCATGAGATCAGTAAGTTCCATTTTGTGTTCTAAGGTTCTAAGATGCAGAAAAATACCTTCGCTTAAATATAATTTCCCGCAATAAATTTAAATAAACCAAAGGAAAAAGCTCAAATTGTGGGCTATCTACGGGCATATTAGGCCTAACAAGCGGAGGGTAGAGTCAAATTTGAAGAGCCTTTGATTATTCGCAGGAATGAAGCAAAATGACATAGTATGAGAGCAGAAAATTTCTTCTAGATATTCATATGTTGTATTATTTTATCAGGACGGTGGTTTTGAGTCGCTTGATGAGATTAACTTAGAAAGGGTGGCGTTTCAGAGACCTGTGCGAAGGGAGGAATCACGTTATTTCGAAGTGTTCCTGGTATTTCGATTTAAAAACTGAGGAAAATTAATGATTAGTTAAACGTGGAAAAAGCCCTTTTTATCTTTCGATATGAAGGATATGAAGGTTCCAAGATTAATTCTTAAAAAAAAAGAACTTTGAGATCAATAAACCCAGCTGAGAACAGAAAAAGAATAATGTTGCATAGATATTTTAGTATTTTGAATCCTCGGTATAGTCTTGAGGATTCAACTAATATCCGATTTGGTGTGCTTCTTTCAATGAAGAAATGAGAATGTTGATCATTAATAGAGGAGACAAGAGTCATATGAGTATACAAGACAGCGCTGTGAAACAAATTCCATTAGAATGCAACCCTTAGAACTTATGAATAATTCCTCCTTGAAGGTGCCCGAGTTTGATTTTTATAAGGAGAAAAGGACTGAGAAGATGCTTATACCGTGATTCTTGATGAAAACTGAACTCCTCCATTAGTTTAGGAATAATCACGCAAAACTTGAGTTAGATAGCGGTAGATAGCAAAGGATTTTAGAGAATGATAATAACTTCTCTTTAGACTTAATTGAGATGAAGTACAAAAACTATGAAAATATTTTTATTCTCTGCTGGTAGAAAAATGGGACATAATTAAACTTCGGCAAATGTTCGGATCAAATTGATTGAAAATGAGAAAATTTTTTTATTCTGAATACATTCTTCAAAATTATTGATATGAGCAGCACAAATAATTAAGTATTTACCCCCGATGATAAACATTTTACTTGAGCAAGTTCCCATTGTACTTAACTACCCAACTGAATTAAATAGAGTCCTTGACGAGCAAATGATGGAAATAATTACTAAGGCATCAAATATTTCTTCTTGTTGGAAGCTCCAGCATGAAAATTGATTGAGTAATCACACCACAATCGACACTATTGAGTCTTTTGCAGGAAATTCTTCTATTTTAATCTTTGAAACTCCTAAAATACTTTCGAAAAAATTTTAATGCCTCAACACAATTAGCATAAGAAACATATAGATTCGAACATGATATAAAGCCGCCGTTTGTAGGCTCTGTTCAAGCGGAAGTATGGGCTTCTAGTTAATTATATTACTAAAAGGAGCTACCATGTCCTAAAATATATTCAAATTTCTGACTCCCAAAAAAATAATCGAGAGAAAAAAAGACTTCAACACACAAATTGAACACACACCGAATCTCATTTCATTGATATAGAAATCTCAGCAAGACTCTTTGATCCACTTTTTCATTCTAAAAGAATCAAAAAGTTTAAGACTATGTGATTTTTCAAACTTTGATTTGGAGAAGATAAATAAAATTAGTCAAACGGAATTAACTCCATGTCGAAGCACAAGAAGTCATTTCTTTCAAATTTCTTACGACTCTTCAATCTTCCTGCTCCTCACCCTCATAGCTCAAGGCTTATAATCCTGCTTCTTGTGATTCATACTGCGCAACTAACAACTATCACTCCTTTAATTACTTCAATGAAATTTGACTCAACAATCCTTTCGCAATGGTACAAAATTCTCATCTATACGTCACCTATTGATCGGATTTCTTTTACAAGTTGGACACTACTAAAGGCGCTCATTCTCACTTACTTATTCACGTTTTTAGCAGTTCAGATATGTCTCTTTGGGCTCGGGTTTTTTAAAACTGCTAGTATGTCAGTCAAAACGAGAGTCCTCTTTATTTATCGGGTGTTAGCAGCGCTTTTTGAACACATTTTCTTCATTCCGATCTTGATTTGGATTAGCTTGGGCTTTCTCAATAGTCCTTCAAAAAACTGGATATATATTACGGCAGCCACTCTAATTTGCATATCCAGCGTGTTGCTAATGATAAGCAAATTCCTGGATTACTCTTTTAAAAGGTTTTTGACCGACCACCTTCGAACATCAACTCGGATTTTTGAATTCATGCGTTTGTTAACTCCTGTGTTGATATTGGCGCTCTCTATTGCCACAAAGAAGGAAGCTGTGCCTGTGCTCGCTGCAAATATAATTAGCTGCTTGCATGGGATAGCAAGTATAAATTTGGGGCTGTTTTATGCGACTTATCGTGAGAGAGCGACTCGGAAAATTCATTTGGGACTGATGGCCGGTTACCTAGCCCATTCTCTGGTTCAGGTATTCATGGAAGAACTAAAAGAAAGTGTCGAGTCTTGGTTTTTCGCTGTAAATTATTTCATTTCGATCCCATTTTTCATCAAATTTTTCATTGCAATTGACAACGGACGCGTTACAGACACAATGAATTTCATGAATATTTGCTCATTTGTCCGACAGAGAGGAGAAATCGAAGAGATAGTCGAGCTTCTGCACGCTCAGCCAAACGCCAAGCACGCTTCTCCGGCGATAGTCTTCAAGATCAAGGCTTTTGTGAGTAAGCATATTGAATTTTGTCAAACGAAGCATTGTATGTGCAAAAGGTGGGAAAAGAATGCGATTGATTCTCATGATCTGAATGAGTCGTTAACAGCTTGCTTTGATTTTATTATCTCTTACTTCGAGCACCTCTTAAAAAGAAGCGCCAAGCGCCATGCACTGCGAATGATAGATCTTATCGATTTTGTTATTCTGGAGGCCGTATACCTCAAAAAGCATATCAAAGCATCACTCAATCTAACTCAGCTCCGGGGTTCTTTTTTCACACGCTATCAGCAAGAGCTACTCAATGCGCTCTTTCGCTTCGTTGAAGAGAATTATGTCGAGCAATTAACCCCAAAAGAAAGGCTCTTCTACGAGGCTAAATTTTCTAACGGAATCAGCTTTGATAGAAAATACCTAAAGCTGCTTGATGACATCACTCAAATTCGTAAATACACGCGCGATTTCTATAGCTATCTCCTTGATTCTGACCGAATCATCCTTGAAAAGATATATGACAAGGGTAAAATCACCCTGCAAGCCAGGGACGACGCTGAGAAAAAAATAGAGCATTTTGCTGAAACTCACAAGCAGAGCCCAGAGGCAACCTCTCTGCTGATCTATCTCAAGACCGAAATCCTTCGAAGCGACAAGAGCTCGCTGTCAGGCCTGCAAGCAAGACTTAAAGCCTTATTATCGAAGAGAAAAGCTAGTTATCTGAGCTCTAAAGAAGAGGACTTCAAAGAAACGGACTTCCGATTCGATTATATCGATTATAATAATATCTTCTTGACGGTAGACTTAACAACGAATTTCGGAAATATTCTCTCCTATAACACGAAACTGCTGGAAGATCTCGGGTATCCCGAGCACTATTTCAGCGGATCGATGATCTCGATTAGCAAGATCCTTCCGCCTGGCGTCGGAGACGGCGCAGTCGTTGTTCTTCAAAAATTTATCAGGGAATACTCGCCGGCAGACATAACGAAAAACTACTTCAAACTGGTTTTTCTTTCAGATTGCAATCGGTTTCTGCTCCCGTATCAAACACATATGAAAATAGAGTTCTCCGATGATCAGGTGTATGGCACGGCAGTGCTACGGAAAGTAAAAACGAAATCAAACTTCATTCTAACCAAAGCTTCTGGAGAGATAATATCTCATACTCAAGGGGTCAGCTCCGAATTTGGGCTGGAGCAGCTCTCAGCGCTATTTGGAACCAATATTTGCCTCATCATCCCTGAACTATTGAATTTCTACTTACCTCACAAAAGCAACGTGACGCAGTTGCTATCCGACAGCGTCCACAGGACTCCAGTGTTGAATATGCAGGCTTGCTGGCTAGGTGAGATTATAAAAGACACTCGCCGGTTGAACTCAATGGGCTTTGATAAAGCGTCTCAAACCTTAGAAAAACTGAATTCCTTTCATTCAAATTTTGAGGGTAAAGACGAGGTCCTCGTCCTTGAAAGATTCGCTAGTATTAGTTCTAGTCTAGATATGCAAGTCAAGCGGACTTATGACGTTACATTACAAGTGCAAAATTTTGAATTGGGCAATACAATGTACAAAATCGTCGAGGTTTTTGAGGTGAAATTGAAGGAAGAAAGAGAAGTCCCTTCAAACCCAATTATGACTCGTTTCAACTCGAATTTCTACGATAGCAGCCAAACGCCAGATCCAAGCCCTATTTTCCAGAAAAGAAAGGGAATTCGGAAATTTACTGGAGACATAATGCGTTCTCCTCCAAAGAAACATAAAACCATCAGTTTCGGTACCAGGATCCAAATCGATGACAACCAGCCCGTTGAAGAGATACCTCAGTCACAATTAAGCTCTAACCGACTTGAGCTGAGTCCGAGCCTCCCTTCCAACTTAGTTCTCAAACTATTGAGTTCAAATTCAAGAAGAAAATCGAACTTTCAGTCTGAAGTTGAGCCAATCCGAACTGAAGATCAAATACCCGGCTATCAAGACACTGATTGGCAGCTTTTAGAGACATACGCTGGCAACGAGCGTATTGATATTACAGCGCGAAGGTTTGATAGCAAAGCAGATGCTTCTCCTATGTGTAGAGAGTCAGAAAGGCGGAGAGACTCCGAATTTTCTGAAATACCAAGAGAAATTATAAATTCCAGCGAAAGAGAAGGAGAGACCAAGAGAATAACATTGACATTAAGTGGGCAGGGAAATGAACCTCCGAAGAAGGTGCCTTCGCACCGTGGCCAGGAGAAGAAGGAACGCAAGGCGCCTGCTTTGTTCAAGCTATTGACAAAATTCAAGATTTTGGAAATAGCTCAGAGGAAAGACACTCAAGTGAGCAAGGCAAGTAAGGTAAGTGCGATGAGGCCAGCCAGTGATACGTCTTCTTATATTGAATCCTTTGAATCTGATGATGAAGAAGAACTGAACCGTGAATCCATCGACGAGTTCAAACAGAATACCATGCTGCATGAAACCCGCAAACTCTTGGAAAAGAACGTGAAATACAGGATATTAGGCCTAAGTTTCCTGGGAGGAGTGCTCGGAATTATGATCATTGCATCTTTGTTTATTGGACAATATGCGCAGTACAGTCGAGGTCTCGAGGAACTCGCTGAGTTATCCAAAGCGATCAATAGTCCGCTGCAGCTGGGACTCGATATGAATATGCTCGTGAAAGAATTTTATAAATGGGACTTAATTGTAAAAGATGTAATCATGCCTCCTGAATGGTACGTCCCGAACGCGATAGGAAGCGCATGGCCAGCTTATATCAACGTTGGATACAGCTTCTGGACGCTAATCGCTGCCCCAGAGAACATCAGCGGGATTGTTTCAGAATACTTATGGAATTCGAGTAATTATATCGAGTTTCAGCTAGAGGGCAGTGAAACAGAGGTCATGGCGATCAATCAGGCTGCGCCATTGATGTGGCGAGCAGGTCTCAACTACTTCAACAAGGCCGTTAAGCAAGGCTTGCATGACAGTTCGACAGTGAGATCGAGCAATATTTTGTCAGAAAACGCTGCGAATCTCTACGAGCTATACTATGGAGTCAACCAAATGGTCATGGAGGAGGTCGAGAAGAAAATCAACTACATCATGAGTTTTAACATCATTATGATCGTCATCGTGGCCATCATTATTGGACTCCTGACTCTTTGCTCTCTGTTTGTGTACAATAAGGTCGCAGGGAAACGAGTGCAGATGCTGGCGCTTTTATCCAGGATCCAAAGCTCTGATATCATCGAAGAGATCACCAAACTCGAGGAACTGCTTTTTGAAGAGGTAGTGTCTTTGAGGGCACAAAACATGACCTACAAGAAGGCCAAAACACAGAGAAGTCAAAGCTTTCGTCTGGCTTCTGGCATCAAGTCTCAGAGGAAAAATAAACTGCTAACGGTTTGTAGTTTGATACTTATCTTTGGAATAGCAATGGCCCCCTTTATTTTCTCCTTTGTCCAGACAAAAACGCAGACCGAGGCTTGGAATCAAAGCTTGCTGCAAGCAAACATATGGAGGTTGAGCCAAGCATCCCTATCGTCTCTCATGGCGAATACGTTGAGGTATTACTACTATATAAACGCTACTGTAGAGTTTAAAGAGGAGATATATGCGAGAAGATTGGATGATTTAGCTAAATTCACCGCAGTAAACGCCAAATTAGTCGATTTCTTAACAGGATTTGAGAATCTTCCTAACAGATACGCGTATAGTGACGCAGTTGCTGACCAGATCACGGGAGGCAGAGACGACATGTGCACTTATATGTTTGATAATGAGCTTTTTACGACTTTATGTAGGAATTCCTCACAGGGAATAGGGAACAAAGGGATCATCCAGTCAACTAATTATTTTCTGCAATCGCTAGAAGTCATTCGTCAGAAGGTTGACTTGGCTGCAGATCAATCGCAGGCGCTCCTCAACTTTGGGAAAGATATTGTTCTTATCGAAACCGATCTTCTTCAAAAGTGTATCAATCGGTTTTTGAGATATTCAGCGGATCAAATGACGAGTAATTTCTTGGATTTTATGGATAATGTTGCAAGCAGTGCGTTGCGGATATTTCTTTCGATTTTCTTCTCGGTCGTGCTTGTCTTGACGGTGATTTGGATCGTTGTGATCAAGAAAATAGAGATATGGTTGAATAAGACCAAAGCGTTGTTCACGATACTGTCGGATAGGATTCTTGAGAATAATACAGTGATCAAGAACTATTTCATCAATGAGCTTCGAACGTCGAAAAATATATTCTAATGACAACATTGCTTTTGATTAAGGTCGAATTTCTTGTTTATTCTCTTTCATTTAAACGTGTTGTCTTGTTTTGTCTTATCTTACAGACTATTTATGCTTCTTTTTTGGAATTATTAAAGCCAATACTTGATTGACGGAATTATAAATGATTGTAGTTCGTTTAATATTTTCTTCACTCAAAAGCAAGTTATCGGCGATCAATAAGCATTGGATATTTTCGATTTGTGAAAGAAATTGCTCGACCAATCTCATTTTAGGGTTGAAGGTCCTAAGAAGTCTCCAGTCAGTCCCAAAATTAGGAACTGCTATTGAACAAGATAATCTCAGAAAGGCATAATATTGACACACTAAAGCTTAAATTTTAGAGGAGCTAATCATTACTCCAATTGATGAAACCTCTATGCTAACCTTATGATTTTCATTGCCCCAACAAAATCTGTTTGCCTTGTTAACCCTCAAAAACTTCTTTATAAAGGAAATTTTTTTAAAACTGTCTCAGTACTCACTCTCAACAAGGAATATACACCGTGACGGATCTAATTTAAGAGCTATCTAATCAATTAACCCGAATTACCGATCGCCCACTCATATAATTCCACATTCAAACTTTAAATCTGAATGAATAAAACAACTAATGACAGCCTGCCACAGACAGGCATCAAATGCGACGAAGACTGCCAATACCTTTACACAACCGCTGTTTTTTGGTTCTCTTTCGCTTGTACCATCCTCTCCATCGCAGTTACCGCCTTCGTCCTCAAGAGACAAGCAACCGCCGCTATCGAGCCTCCTCTAAAATACCGATCAATCGGATTTCTCGTTTATATGCCTGTCATGCTTAGCGTCTACACCTATAATCTCTACCTCGAAGCAAACGACATCTCCTCAATAATATCCAGCATCCTCGAAGTTCTTCGAAGACTGCTCCAAATTTTTGCATTTTATTCTTTCTGGAAAATGACCGAGAGCCACGTATCAGAGGACCGCGTCAAAGATCTCCTCCAAAGGAAGGTCTACGGACATCATTTTCGCCCTTTCCGCTATTGCATCAGCCCATACAATTTCCTCACGGAAGAATTCTACAAAAAATCAATGAGAAGGTTCCGTCGCAACATCTACCAGTCCATCTTCTTTCAAATTCTACCCATCCTGGCTTATATCCTACTAGAAATACATCCCAATCTCCCTCTGAAGGCTAGAGGCATCAAATTGACGAGCGAGCAGGTGAGTCAGATCGTGAAAATTTCTCTCCTCGGTGAGATCGTTTCGCTAGTCGTAGCCTCGTACTATATACTACTATACACAAGGATTCTCAAGCAGGAATACGAATCAACGCACTGGACTTGGAAATATTTGATTTACCTTATCCTCGTTATTTTAAGTAACTTGCAATGGATTGTTCTCAGAAGCAGCCAGTCAAACCTTCTCGAAAAAATATTTGATATGAAACAAGCCTCTGCAAGCTCTGAGCTGTTGCTGCTAACTACTAACGCGATTTTAGTGGCTCCAGAGACGCTGCTTGGCACCATTATTTCGATTTTTGCTTTCAATCCTATTCCGTTTGAAGCCGACCCTCGATTCAAACACACAAGCAAAAGCGATATGAGCTTCACGACGGGAAGAGCCCATCATCGGTCGTATGACCACATCGATCAGGATAGTTCTGAGATGGAAATTTCATTTCAATACTAATTTGAAGCGGATTCTACGACTTGTGTTTATTTTACATATTGAATGAGAAAAAAATTAAAAGAATTTTTAGAGTTTGTATGTTCTCGAGTTAAAGGCCCATTGGTCATGAATTTATGGCTTAAACTGTTACTAGCCTCAGAACAGCGTTTGAGATTAAGAGAGGGTGGGTGAATCCTATTTAAAAAAAAATAGCAAGCTCCAATTAACAACACCAAACTTTTAAATTAAAGTACCAGTCTCATTAAAATCAATCAAACTTTAAGTTAACTTACAAAAACTTGGTGTTTTTCAGTTTAATACCGTCTTTTTAAAAAATGCGCTACCTGTTGCAAGAGGCCTTTCGATTCATATTCTCATTGATTCTCCTCACTCAATTTGACTTTGGTATGATCTGCTCCTCAGCTCTTCTCATTGAATATAATCCAACCTCCACAGTGTCATCAGATTGCGGTTACGCCAGACTGGCATCCACCTTAAACTGCGATTGTGATTTGAGTTTTCAGTCTACTTGTTCGCTGCAGCGCGACTACCAGTCAATCCCGCAAAGTAACGGCTTAACTTGGCTGTTTGTTGACTAATTTCTCCCAAGTGCAAGGAGCAACTGCTTTCGGGCTGAGTTTCTGGTTCAAATCGACAAATGAGCTCACGTCGGACACGCCGTTCTTTCTAGCGAGCATTACTGACAGTCCCAAGTGCGAATATCACCTGTTGTCCTGACCTAACAATTTTTTTTTAATAGTTCGTATCTAAATGACCAACAATGGGTCCAAATCACGAATATATACTCAGACACTTCGAGTATCGGGCAGCATCAGCAGTTTTATGTCTATACCGAACAGGCGAAGCTTGATAACATCATGTCGCAGTCTCAGTTCGTGACTCAAGAGGGCGTAATTCAAACTGGTAGAACATCAATGAAATAATCGTCTTTTCAGACTGTCCTAAATACAGCTAAATGGAGCTATTTCTACACTGAGATCGACATCACGAAGGGCTATAGTGCTTTTTTTATCACAGATTTTGATCAGACGTATATCTATGCACCGCGGACGTTGATCACGAGCTATATGATGGGTCTTTCGGGGGTAACGACGATAATGATCGGGTCGATGAGCGCGGCACCTTTTAATTCTGCCTGTGGAAACTTCAGGGATGTTACGTTTGTTTGGATGAGCCTGAAGCAGAACCCGCTCGCTACCTTCGCGTTTCTTTATGGAGGTAAGATAATTTCTACAACGACTCCAGTCTTATTAGTTTATTTTTGGAGCTTCTGAGCTTGCACACTATCAGTTCGACCAGGTTCCTCTACCAGCTGATCAGATTACAGACTACTCATCAAGCAATAACCCAATCATTGGTATTTTCATTATTTATTTTTCCTTCTATTGACTAATAACGGCTGATCTAGTTACCGACACTCCAAGCTCTGAGCTACCTACTTTCAATAAGGTACGCATATAAAAAAGCGCTTTCTATAGCTTATTTGGTTATAATGAGGATTTTGAGATGAACGGGCTCTATTTTTCTGGCTCAGACTCGCTGAATTTGAATATTGGGTATCACAGCCCATCGCAAAATTATGAAGCTTCAGTGAGTTATTCTTTCTGGATCATGCCTGAAAGTCAATTATACAACCCATCGACCATCTTCAAGAGAGCCAATGTCAGTTTTTCTTCCAATTAGTGCATTTTTAAACCCATTTTCCTCTATAGTCTGCGAACGCAAATCCGAGCATATTCCTGACTTTCGATACGATCAACAGCGCTCTCACTCTGCAAATCGCATCATTGACGTTCCATTCAGCAGTTCCGATAACCAGTAATACCAAACGCATGTTCATTTTCTAAAATGTTCTGTTAGAAAATGTATGGACCCGAGTCATTATCAGCGTGAATAACTACCAAATTGTCATCCGAGCAGGAGATACAATCTACACTAACGACATCAAACTCCCTTATATCGAGTGGTATTCCGGCAATCCAAGCGATCCTTTGGATTTTACCGAAACACTCGGCGATCCAATCAACGGCTTCAAAGGATACATTCGTGAGTTTCGGGTATTCGAGGGGAGTTCATTCACTAATTACGGCAATGATTCTCAGTTTCAGTACTGCAATCCCACATGCACTTATTTCTTCGGCGATTACACCAATATGATATGTTTGCAAGAAAGTTCTTTATCATGTCCATCCACCACAGTAGTCCAGAAATCCACGCACATGTGCTTAAGTATGAGATTTTCTGGTTTAGTTCTATTAAAATCCTGTCCTTTTTAGACTGCAATTCTGCCTGCAAATCATGCTCTGGTGTACTACCAACTAACTGCCTCTCATGCGAGCCGCAATATCAACTCTTCAATGGCCAATGTCTCGTGCAATGCACTTCCAATCAATACAACAGCAACGGTGTATGTCTCCCACGAACATACGTTTACTTAAGCATTGTACAAGGCGCCGCCAATTCCTCTAGTTTCACGCTTACTTTTATCCCAAAACCTTCGCACTTTTTAACCAAACCGCTCGAAAATTACGTGCAAGTGTTTGCAAATGGCACGTTATACACATCTTGGACTCTAAACAATATCACGAATTCTAACTCGTCAAATACGGAGATATATTCACTTCATGTTGATGTCCGATGCTTTGAAACTGGGACTTGTAATTACAGACGCAGACGACTCGGGGAGGGGGCGTCCGGGGTGAACTTACAAATAACTCTCAATTTGGCCAACATTGACCCGCAGTCCCAGATAAGAGTCGAAAACACATCCACTTTGGAGTTTTACGTGTCCACTAGTAGCGCCAGTGGCACCAACGATATCATAGAAGTCAATACCGCTCGTATCAACGCCATGGTGCAGGTGATGAATGCCTGTGTTGGGTTCCTCTTTTTCAGCGGAGTTCTGCTCATGATCCTCTCAAAAGGCAAGAATGCTACGCTATACCACTACCTCTCGATCGCGTCTATGGTGCACTTGTTTAAATACTTTGATGTCGGTTATCCGTCCGAGCTTTCAATCTTTTTCAAAGAGTCAAGCGGAGAGACGTTCAATTTTCCCAACGTTTTCAAAGCAATGGCTAGCCCCAGCGATACACTTCTAGGAAACATTACTGTGAATAGCAGCGATACTATGACAGCCTACGAAACCTCGTTTAACTACTTCGAAAACTACGGCAGCGTGCTCACATTGATCCTTCTCCCGCTGCCAATCTGGGTAATCGTGGTGATTATCGTAAAAAAGGAGCTCATCAAAGCTGAAAATGCCTCGAAAAAACTCATGGAAAAATTGGAGGAAACCCGCCTCGTTTTCGAATACAATTGGTTTATTTCTTTGCTGCTTGGGTTCTCGAGTCGCTTTATGCTTTCGCTGGCTCTACAATGGAAGCAGAAGTCCTTTGGCGACGCTTATTCCGTGTTTGGGCTGATTTTCAGCATTCTTACGCTATTTTTGTATTGCGGCCTCGTCTACATTCAAGTCAGAGCCTACTTGGCTACCATTGGCAAAAGGCCATGGAACCGTTTACTACCTCACAAATACCAAACGCTTATTGGAGATTATAGATACTCTCGCCCCGCCCAAGCAATTCACCTTGCCCTCATGACCCGAAATATATTGGTCACAATGCTAATCGTTTGTCCGAACGGCGACTCCTTAGTGCAGATTATCGGCGCTATCCTAATCAACGTGCCATACACAATTTATATCTGCCATACGAATATCTATTGGCATAAGTACAGAGGAAAATTTATCAAAGCGATGGAAGTCACCATCAATTTCCTCTTTATCTTCCCCATCGTTTTCCGCTCGAATAGCAGGAACAACTTCATGGATTCCACGCAAGCTGACGGCGTGGGATGGATATTCCTTTCTATGATCTTCCTCGTGGTTGTTTTGCTTGGGATCGGGCATTCGTGGGCTGCGCTCCATCATTTCAATCGGGTTTGCAATAAACGTTGTAAGAAAGACAAACCTCTTTCGGACCTGTCGGAAATAGAGCTCGTCGACGACTCCTCAGAGCAAAGTTTGCCAAAGAATTACGGTTCAAAGTACGTAAAGCATGATGACGCGTCCCCGACTAATAATAATGGAGACCGTGAAATTGAAATTTCAACGAAAAAATCCAATGGCGTTCGTTATAAGAAGCAGAGAAAGAAATCACACTTTGAGGAGAATCCGATCAGAGAGCAAGTGAACGAAGAGGAAATTGGCTATGAAGAAGAAAAGGACGAGAGTCACAGCCCAAAGAGAGGGAAAAATACTCCTGGAGCAGCAGATTCCTTTCTGATGAAGAGTATCGGCAATTCAATGAATTTTTCGTTCAGCGCCGTTCTAGACGGGAATGATCAAGGGGATACTTCACTGGTCCTCCTGCGGAATAAATCGAGACTAAATTCAAACAAGAGTGGTGGTTCGAACGAGGAGAAATATAATCATGCCGCTTCGCGAGACTCGTCAGCCATCGATATTTCTGGCTTCGGTGATCAAAGCCATCGGGACTCAGCGTCTAACTCGCCCTCACCAAAGCGAAAAAATTCCAATGCGAGATGGCGGATGAATGACCCAGACAATGAAGATGGCTTCCATAGGCAAATTTTAGACATCGAAGAGGAGAAATCCTTCGAGATATCCACCACCCAGGCTAACCAAAACCTGGAAATTAACGCTGTTGATGTTTCCATAGAAAACGGCAGCAATACCAATCGCACTACGGATAACAAACCACAAGAATCGTCGCCAAAGCATGAGCAGAATACAACAGAGGAGAAGGAGTCCCCGACCCTTTTGATAAAGAAACTGCTTAAAGGACTGAGAAATAACCAGACTGAAGAAGGTGTGCCGGTAATTAAATTGTCTCAGAAGCTGGATTATTCAGATAGCCACCGGTCGACCACTGAGCATGCGACACCAGGAGCGTCTTTCCGTTCAGATGTAAAGTTAGTTGTAGACGCAGGAGACATTTCGGATGACGGCAAAAGCAGCCATTCGCAAAATGACGTTGACGATGCTGATGGAGAGAAGCACGATATTCAAGAAACCGACCTCGATAAGATAACGGCATCGGATATCGCGCTGGATAACGGCACAAAAACATCGGATATCACGAAAAAGCCTTTCAAAGAAAGGAAATTTTTCACCAAAGGCGGGAATAAATCACCAGCCCTTGAGACGAGTTTTGGGCCCAAAACGAACCAGGATCCGGGGCTGACAGAAGAGCATGACTTTGAGACTGGTATTTTCCCTGCTCACAAGGAGGGAGAAGAGAACGGAAAGAAAAGTCTTTTTGCGTCGGCGAAAACAGAAATGCCGGCGATGAACAAGCCAGAAGAAACTCCTGATTCCACGGAGGAGGTGATACCTGAGAAGAAGCTAGTCGGCAGAAAATGGGAAGCTGTCAAGAGGAGAAACTTCGGAAAAGTTCAAATAGAGGATGACGAAGATCCATAGAATTGTGAGTTGTAAAACTCAATTTTCCGGTAGTATGTGCTCGAATTCTATATTATGAACCAGCAAAGTCTGGGTTAGCAAATAATTTGCACAATATTATTGATATAAGCATATGATATAATTTTTGTCAAAATTAAAGAAAAACAACGATTTAGGAAGAATTACATTAGTGTATTAATTCCCTTGAAATGCTGGGCTCAGAAATGGGTGCCAATTAAATATTCTAGCATGGATGCTTGTCGTAGAAACAGAGAACATGATTCTGGCTACTTGAAGAACTAATATGAAACAATTTCATAGAAATTATGAAGATTTAACATAGTAATAATCAATCAACTGTAAAATGCTGAAGCAATTGCTACAATAAACGGATGAAGCTGTTTAATATCATTATATTGGTTGCTACATATATGTATGCTCGATGGTACAGTTGTAGTATCCACTATATATGATATGAACCATGCCAACTTCCTTCATCATCGACATTATCGAAAGCCAGATGATTTTGGCTGGTTTTAGTCAGCACCAATTCATCTGGCAAATTTGCGTTTTCTGGAAGGTTCAAGTCATCTTCACTCTGGTGCTTGCTTGCCAGCTTCGGAGGCTCATTTTCTTCCGGGATTCTTCCCTCGCTGCGGTAAATTTTCAGAGTGTCCTCCTTGCTTTCTACTCTCCGAAGCACCTCGCTGGAATGAAGGAACTTCGTCGATCCATACTTTTGCTCCTGTGACTCTTGGTGGTTGTTGCGTCGGATCGGAGACAGCTCAAGGCTTAACATATCCATTTGCTCACTATTTTTATTACTTTGAGCTTTCTTGACCGTCGATTTCTCTTGGGAATCGATTTTCCTAAATAACAATTAGTTAGTTACAGGAGTAATTACATCTGCTACCTAGAATCGTTGTTCGCTTTATGCTTTGTCATCGACAATTCATTGCGTGAAGGACTTTGAAACTTGTTATTTTGAAAATCGTCAATTAAGTTTCTCACAAGCTTGACGTTATTTTCCAACGGGTTATTCTCATCTCCCTCGATTATTCTTTTCGTTTGTGATCTGATCTCCGTAAGCACTTCTTCCACTCTCGAACGTATCGAATCATGATCCCAATGCCTGATTGAATCTCCCACACTCCGTTGGCTTTCATTTTGACCTTTATTAGAATTTTTCTCAGCTAGATTCGGCTCAGTCTGGACCGGAACACTATTTAAAGCTTTGCCTGGAGAAGTGTTCAGTCTTGACGAGTTTATTCTTGACGACTGAGCTCCGCTGAATGGGTTGCTATAACGAGAGTTCGACTTCCTCCTTGTCGACTGCGATAATGAAAATCTATCAGTCTGAGTTCCCTCGAAGTTGTGTTTTCTCTGCTGAAGAATCGACCTCACGATCGGATCTACAAATCTGTATTGGTTATAGACGTCAGCCTGCTCGAGACTTTCAAGGCTTTCTTTATGTTGCAAGCAATATTCCGACAATTTTTCCTGCTCGGGCAGATTCAATACTTTTTTCTCATAATTTGTAGGTTCTACTACTACAGATTCTTCATTCAAGCGAAGACGAGGAGAGCTTTTCAGAGACCTCTGGTCTATTTCCGTTGATCTGGTCCTCGGGCTTCAATCTGTTTGTGCGTGATCAGGAGACAGAGTTATATCAACAGGAGCGGTGAATTTTGGGGAGTATTCTATCTTTGGAGAATACTCTATCGGCTTCCTTCCTCTCTCAGTTTTGCGGTCAGAAAGGAGTTCTGGCTGTTCGAAGTTACCAAAAGTCGGAGACTTTGCTAGTTTCATAGGGAAATGGTAATTAGCTAACTGAGTCCTCAGCGCACCGAACGACGGCCTCCGTTCTGCGGTAATTTCTAGCATTGGAGCGAGAACCGCGTAAAGATTAGAGCTGTACAGCTGTTTCACCCGGCTTAATCTATTGGCGAGGTTCATTTTACGAAATTCAAATTTCTCCCAATCATAGCAATCGTTAGGCTCTTCTAGCAGCGCGGCATATAGAAATGTCATTCCCAAACTAAATACGTCTGCTTTATGACTGTTTTTGCCTTCGTACCATTCCTTTTTACGATTATTTTTAAGTAGTACAAGTTCTTCAGGCGCGATGTAAGGCAGATGAAACCCTTTTAAAATCTGCTGGTAGAGTCCATCTTCCTTGTCTAGCAACTCGTGGTCTGCTATCTTCAACTCACCGTCATTTCCCAGAAAAATCGACGCTGGTACCATATACCCATGACTGATTCCATTGCTTTCAAGTAGTTCCAGAGCGTTCAGGCATCCTTGTAGAGACCCAATGATCTCTTCCTCTTGGAAACGGGAGGAACTCACACGACGCGAAGCGAATTCTTCGCTGCCGTCGCTTGAGAATGGCTCGAAAAATAATGATAAACACCCCGTTAACTGTTTCTTGTTCTCAACGAGAGTAAATTGCGCTCCCTTTACGGAGAGGAGGTTGGGGCATCTTAATTGAATACGCTGCTGGAGCCAAAACATATTCTCGGATGTGAACAAGTCTGGGTCGGTGAGAGTTCGTTCTGTCCGCCAGATGATTTTTCCTGTTGGGATGTATTCTAACTCCTCGATTTCTCCGAATCGTAAGTCTTTTTTTGTTCTGAGGTACAGGAAGTTTGATTCGTCAAGCAAGAAGTCGGTCTCGCCGGCTATTTGAATGGGTTTTCCTCCAGGCTTCGCGTTTCCCATTTTCGATATTATTAAAGAGACGTTAATTTTTTATTGACGCAGAAATTTCAAAGAAAAATTATTCTTGAGGCTGATCTATGAAAAATTGTCGTTTCATTAGGATATCGAAAATTAGTGGACGTTCAACAAAAATAGAGAAAATCAAGATACTACTGGTTGTGAGATCTTCCTTTGTATATATTAAGCTTTTCTGAAATGAAGAGAGTGGTCAACTGATTGCATGTTTTGTAAGCTGTTAAGGTCAATGACTTATACGTGATAGAAACCCTTGCGAATCGTTTTCTTCAGACAGCACTGCAGCATTTTCATCATGTAATAGCTATCAAGCTTATCTATTGACAGTTTTTCTAATTCAATTGCAATGTTAAACTCAACATCATTTATTGCTCAGTCTGAGACCAGTCATCGTTCATCTGTTCGAAATTACCTTTGCAAACTTCAACAATAGAACTATGTAAATTATCTCAATTATCAGTTATTGTCTTCGTTGCTTTATTATTGCGCATAAAAGCACCCATCAGCTCTGATAGCTGATGAAAACGATGAAAAGGTTGTTAACTTATAATGTAATTAAAAAGATTCAAAAATGGAATATAGAAACTATAGCCCATTCTCTAATTTCCGCCACAACAGAGACTCAAAAAGGACAACTCATTTCTTCTCTAATAATGGCTTCGATATTGCATTCGGTTTTATAATTCCAAAGCTGGCTGCTCTTTCCTCAGCGGAGGATTCGAAATTGAGAACCCAAGATGCCGAAGCTGTCTCGCTTATTTCTGACATAGGAAGAAATTCGCTTGTTGCGCTGTTGAAATTTAGCTGAAGATGCAGCCAGCCTCTATCTTCAAACACAGTGTTCCAATGCAAATTTCTTCTGTGATATCTTTCTCTATTGTGTTCGTTCAAGACACGCACCACCGTTCTCTTATAAGCCTTGCGCATTAACAATGAGGTTAATATGAGTAATAGTCCATATAAAATAAGTGAAGAGGCACATCCAATCAATTGTTGTAACCCAGAGATCGTTTTGATTTGAGTTATTATTCCGATAGTCATGACAAGCAAACAAGTCAGAAGAGCACATAGAATTCTATGGCAAGTGATCGAGTTTTCTGTGTCTTCTCTAATATCATTGACTAAGATCGCGTATTCAACTGTACTAACTCGGTTATTTGTTTTGGTAGGTTCAAAGAAATCGACTCTGTTCGGCAGCGAGCAGCTTGTCCAATTGTACGTTGGAAATCTGATGTAGTAATTGCAGTTGTCGGATTGTAGGAGAGGGCCAGGCTCGTGTAGCATGGTCTTGGATATGAAATAATCACGGTTTAAAATAAAGTAAAATAGATCGAATCAGAGCGGTTTTCAGAATGTTTTTTAAGAAATTAACAAGAGGTGATCCGAAATCATCTTTTGAGCGTGTCTCTCCAATAAGAGAGTCATTGTGGAGATTCTTTCATTACTTTGATTGATAATATGTGAACAAAACTAAGAATGAAGCGGAAAAGTATTTCATTATGAATATTTGCTAATGGTTGGTTAACATGAATTAGTCATCCTGTCGAGGCATTGGGTGTTATGAACAGAGAATAGTGTCATAGCGTCTTTTCTAGCAAAATTATTTCATCAAATAGGTTTAATAATTTTCTGAGTCTACGCTCTACAATCTCTCAGTGAGTGCCGGTATATATGACACAGAAGAGGAAGGTTGCAGAGAATTCAAAGCAAAATTGGAGTAATTGTCGAGAAAACTTGGAAGAACCATTTTATCATTCAAGTTAATACATAAGTGAAACTTTCTGCTTATACATGTAACACTGCTGTGCGAAACCATATCCAGCGGTCATATCAAAACTATCTTACATCCTTTTACCCACAATTTTTGCAGCTTTTTTCAGAACGTGTTTCCAATTTACCAAACGTTTTAATTCAATATTATAAATTTCAACGAGAATCGCTAGCCTGCATGTTTTTGCTCAGAATTGCTTATAATGTTGTATGCATATGAGCATTCACTCAACTTCCAAAGATTCCGAACTCAGGCATTAATCGCAAATACTATCGAAGCCGTTCTAGTCTCGTAATGTGATGATTCTGGCGTTTCATAAGCGAATAGTACCTTTTTCTGTTTCACTACCTATTATAAAACAAAGTAACCTTCTGGTCAGAACAAGCATATTATTTCTCTTGTTTTTCTGGTATCTTTCTCGGTATCACAAAGGCATTTTCGTTCCTTCTGCAAATAGAGAGGTCTCTCCCCCAAGATCCAACAAATTTCGAATTTGTACGTGTATTCTATGATATTCCTCATGAAATTCATGCAAATCGGTAACACCATACCTCGTTATATTATTACTACTTACAAGGAAACTCAACCAGTACTTTCCAAAATTCGAAAGGAAAGGAAACTAGGGGTTTCGTGTTCTCATGGAACAATTCGCGTTTTACTAGTGAACTCGTTAGCCACTATGAATAATGCGATTTAAAACGCTTATTTCCTGAATAAAAAAATGATTTGATTCTCGATTTATCGATTTTTCGCCTCCACTGTCTAATACTGGTACAACTCGAATTTGTTCTTAACTGTTCTATATACTACAATTTTTATTAAATAATATTTAAAAGACTTTTAGCACGCTCATGGGCTCCTGCTGTGAGACCGCACGCAATAGTGAAGCAACTAAACAAAACCTAGCTCAAAAGGAGTCAACAAGCTCCGCTACCAGAGAAAAGCAACGACTTAAGGCCACGAAAGACTCCCCAAGAACTCCCATGATTACAGATGAGTCTTTCCAACAAATCGAGAATGACACCATTTCGTTGATCTATCGAAGGGAAAGTGAGTCTTTAGAATGCGAATGTAAGCGTTTAGTTGTATTCTGAATATAATTATACCATTAGTCTTGTACTCTACAATTTATCAAGCGACTCATGTGACTTCCGGTAAACTTCACACCTCAAAATCAATTTCTCATCGATCATCTCTAGAGACCCGAGTCCTTATCAGAGAGATCAGAAAGACCGTTGTAAGGAAAAGACTTCCGGTGGAAGACTTCTTTGAGGGAATTAGGCTCCAAAGAGACTTGGATCACCAGAACATTGCTAAAGTCTTTGATCTTTATCAAGACGAGCATTACTATTATCTTATCTATGAGTAGTATAGCTTTTCAAGCCATAGTTATGTAAAAAAAAAATAGGGATATCAGAGGAAACTTCTTGTCTGAGTACTTCAGCGAGAACCGCTACTTGTCGGAAGTGGAAACTGCGCTAATTGGGAAAAGAGTGGCCTCGGTTCTTCAGTTTCTGCACACAAAAGGCGTTGTTAATGGGTAAAAAACCAAAATATCTATTTTATCGGAATTTAACTCTGTTTGCATGAACGATAGGTTGATATGCCCTGGAAATCTTATTTTCGGACTCAATGGGAAGTTTGACACGATCAAGATGTTAGATTTCTCTTTCGCTGCGAAACACAGAATCGATGGGTCGAGACTTGTGAATATACTACCCGTAAATAAATTTGTTTTGATCTTGAGTCTTATATCCGATAGAACAAATACCGTGCTCCAGAGATCTTAGAAAACAAAGACTATGACAAGAGATCTGAAATCTGGGCATTCGGTGTGCTGTTGTACAGTCTGCTGCATGGTGAAGCGAGGACTCCGAGAAGCGAGAACGAATTCTCTTTCCAGGAAAACAGAGAAAATCTCAAATTTCCATTCAAAAGTACGAACTCGTTATCATAGCTCACAGTAAGTAACTTAATGTGCATTAGGCTCTTTGGACATCTCAACAAATATGAAGATCGTGATTCTCAGCTGCGTAGCAGCAAATCCTCAAAAAAGACCCAAGATAGAACAGTTAACCACCCATTCTGCCCTCAAAAAGAAGCCATTGAAATCCAGACAAAGTTTATTTAGCGATTTCAGGCTCAATCAGGTATTGCCTCTCTGTGAAAGCTTATAGATGAGTCATATTTCATTTTATAGTGCAAGGGAAAAGTTGATCAATCGTTGGTGAGTTTGATTATTAACCGAGTCATCAGCTTGCAAGAAAAGGAGGAATATACTCGGCTCTTTGATTTTTTTGATACCAATAACGATGGTATGATCACAAAATATGAGCTATTAGCAAGTAGACTCCCTTGATTATATTGACAGACCAATTAATTTCCCTCCTTTCCTTAGAGTACTTCAAAGTACGAAATGACCCAATTGCCGCTCAAAAAGAAGTAGATCAGCTGTTTCGCTCATTGAGCCCGGACCCCTCACATCAAATTACATATACCGGTATTAGATTTAAACAGTGCTTTGCTTATCTTGATTCGATCAAAGAGTTTTTGTCTGTTGTGATGGATAGACACAGCATCCTCTCGCGTCAAAACGTTTGTGCTGCCTTCAAACTCTTGGACGTGGTAATTACAAAAATATTACCGAATTGTTTAAAATTGTCCTTTTGAAAAATAGAATGGAAGTGGCTACCTTACAAAAGAAAAATTTTTCACGAAATTGAGCCCGGATTCCGACTCTGAGGAGGATTGGAATGGGCTTCTGGAACTGACTGACTCGAAGAGCACTCAAAAGGTAAGAAACTACAAAGGCCTTTATTTCTGACTTTCACGTTCATCCAAGATTTCACTCAGCAAATTCGAGGGATTCTTTTGCAAGAACTACCGAAAACGTACGCTTTAAATTAACTTACAAAGGCATTTGAAGAAGTAAATCTCCTAAATAAAATTTTTTTAAACAAACTGTTGCAACTACTGGAATTAAGTGGATGTGAATATTTCAGGGCTCTGAGTGAGATTCAAAGCTTCTTGGAGCTAAATGTATATAAAAATTAGTGTAATAATTTTGAGGTTGTAAGAGACCTTCATATAATTATATTATATACTTATGTGTATTTCTCCGATGATAAGTTAATATTAGTGTGTTGATATATTGCTGCTTATGCTCAAATTTGCTGTAATTCAAACCAATTTAATTTAACTGAATTTTGTGTCCTTCTTTACGCCTGATCTTCTCGAGGAATATAGTGAATTCGGTTCACTTGTAAGGAAATCAGTTCCAAATGAATAAATAAAAAAAGAACAGCATTTTCATGAAACTGTGAAGACAAGAGAGCCAGCTAGCATCGTGAGTGTTTCCTTTCGATTTATTAAATCTTTTTATTGCTTCTATGACTC
>ENA-UOTX01001021-UOTX01001021.1-compost-metagenome-genome-assembly--contig:-NODE-1021-length-24012-cov-14.402214_pt1 | contig 24012 bp, 15 predicted proteins | sample MGYA00238143_ERZ746982 | MGnify/ENA primary metagenome ERZ746982 (study PRJEB28758, sample SAMN06268862) | compost metagenome | isolation source: single cell | place: USA: California, Emeryville, Joint... | reverse complement strand
TTGAAGAGATTCACAATCTTCTTTCTGTTGAGAGAGGACACCATTCAAATCCTTTTTGAGATCATTAATGTATCCCTTTCTGAGCAAAAGTTCTGGATCGGAAAAAAATATTTGCTGGAGGGTTTGCGGTGTATTTATACTGATGGCACCTTTAATATGTCCACCTAATTTAAGCATTAAGGCTTTGAGACAGTCAGTAAAGGTGTCAGTTACCTTGATATTCATAGTTGAATCTACAATCGATAATTATGACTTCTCGTTCACATTTTCCATCTGCATTGATACAATAATCAACCAACTAAAATGTATCATATCTCTATTAATTGTCATGGTCAGGAAATAGCTTTACTGTTTTCGCTGATATCATTGGAATGTTCGAGGCTCTTGGGGAGTCGATTCTTGGAAGCAAATTAGAAGTGCCACTCTGAGAACTGTCTTCGAACTGCAATAATTGAGATGGAGACTTTTCAGAATTCCTTCGAAACAACTTTAATGAAGTGCCTCTCGATAAGGGGGATTTTGATTGGCAAGGAGATTTAAATAAATTTTTTTTCTTGGATATCTCTGAAGACTCCTGATTTTGTTCAAGGATCAGTGGAGACTGGCTTTTACTCAGCAACCCTCGAAATAAAGGAGATTTTCCGAATTCAAGATACTTTGGATTGATTGGATCTGGTGAGCTTTGATCCTCTTCTTCGGTATTCGTGAAAATATTCGTAGATCTTTGTCGAATCAGTCGACTAAATTCAATGATTACTACATGAAAGGGAGGATGGTGCTACCTCGGCGGATCCAGTACCGATGGCTGAGACTTAGAATCTAACTGATTTTCGTCGAACGGAAAAAATTTCATGCACTTTTTAGTCGGTGCCAGCAAGGTCCCGTAACTACTCTTATGCATCGAGCAAAACGAAATTTTTTGAAGGTTTATAAGAGGCTGAACGGAACTCTCTGAAGAGGTTTCAAAGTCAAACTTGTTTTTCCAAGTCCCGAGCGACATCTGTTGTTCCTGACTGAGGATATTCTAAAGAAATTGTTTAAAAGACGAACAATAATAGATGAAGATAGACAAATAAATGATGAAGAGCTTTGGTTCATTTGGAAAACGGGCTTCGCTCCAAGTGAAGTTGAAAAGGAAGGCCAGAAGACTTACATCATCGCTTTGAATACTCACTGGACTCGCGGTTTTACTCTCAGTCATATGGAATAAATTTCTGGAAAAATTGCTACCTTGTTTAATTCGTTCAATAAGCGTTGGCGAACCAATAATTTTTGATCGATAAACAATTAAGGGTTTCAAGGAATCTTTGGTGTGAGCCTATGCAAGAGAAAGTTGCTTTTGTCATTGATATCACGAGATAAAGGAAAAATCAAAAATCAAAAATGCATAATTCAAAGTGGTAGTCAAAAATTATTTATTTGAGGTACTTCATGGTAGCAAAGGAAAAATGATAAGAAAAATAGAGATGATATGCATTAATATATAAATCTCTTATATCGACAAATGAAAAGTAATTCACAAGTTTGTTTTGCACTCAGAATATATTACATTTAGTTCCTTTGCACGCCCGCTCATGCTGATCATATAGCAAACCCCAATCTCCACCAACAAAACCGCTGATGAAATTTTTTAATTTGCCCTTCTCGAGCACAAGATAATTTTTCTCCTGTTCGTTTGCTAAAAACACGGCATATCGTTTGTTCTCTTGTACATAAGTTTCTCTAAAAAACAGCTTTTCATACAGGGCTTTGAGATAAAGTCCGCTATCTTTATTCTGAAAAATATTGCATTTGTCAAGTAATACATGACCCAGAGAGTAGCTTTCCGTATTTTTTGGTTCACCTCCAGCAGGTTTTGCTCCAAAATTTAGTAATTGTTTGAGTCTTATAAAAATGCCGTTTAAGTTTCCATAGATTTCACAGGAATTGAGAATTATCGGTCCTTTGAGACATCCCACGATAATGAGTCCAGAGTCCTTATTGGAGTTGAAGTTTGAGGAATTGAAAATACACCTCAAAGGAGAAGTTTTATAAATCTTATAGGCTTCGAGAGTAGTGACGTCGTCTCCTGCAGATATAATAACTCCTCCTTTCTCATTTGCTACAAACTCATCTTTATCAGAAAGCACTGAAGTATCCATTATTGTCATGCCATACAGGTGAGTTTGCGAGATTTTGTTCTCTCTTAATTCTACCTGTCCAGAGGAATTTCCATCTATTACATTTTGTAAAAAGACTCCGTTTCCGTGGCACTCGGTAATTGCATTTTTTATAATTTTAATACCAGTAATATTGAGATTTTTGATTCCAATTCCATCTTTCTTGGCTGAAATTATTAAATTATTTCGAATGACCAGAGCGCAAGTTTGATGAGTCATGTTTTCTCCAAAGATGCTGATACCATAAGAATTACTTTTCAGAAGCTCATTATTCTCAATTACAACCCTGCATTGGATCTGAGAACTGATGTCTTTGGAGAATCTAATATTTATGCATGATTTTCCAGATTTATCAATTGTGCTCTCTCGAATGGTGAAGCTCTCAGGATTTGACAGATTAATAGAATGGCCTCGACTATCGTTGAAACTGCATTTTTCTATGTAAATAGAGCAGAGAAAAGTATTTTGAATGGCTGTCATAAATCGATTTATCCGACAATTTTTAATGACGAGGCTCGGGCCAGTGTTACTACTTTCGCGGTGAGTTGACGTGCTTTTCGAATATTTCAAGAGAAAAGCTGTATCATTAAGATAAGGAACATCGAAGCCGTGTTCTTTCTCGAAATTTAAACTTTTGATTTCACAATCTCTCAGTTCAATGGTTGTCGCCTGTCTAACGGTAAACAGAGAAAAAACTTTTTCATCGGTTCCACTGTTCGCATGGCTCTGGCCAGTGTAATTTATATCTATTGATCCATGATTCCCTATGCCTGAAGCATTGTCAGAATAGCTTTTCTTTTCAGAATGCCGAAATTCCTCTGAATCTTTTGATCCTATGAATACCATTTAAACACGAATTCGTCATTTTTTTTTTTTACTTCTTGTTGAGAGAGACTGATTTGGCGTTGTTCCTCTCTTGCTATATTTAAAATGGATGTTACATTCAATGAACGAAACTTTCTGATTAGGCTCTGAGTAGTTAGACAGATCAACCACAATGCATTCATTAATTTCAAGAAAAGCATCCGGAAAACCCACGAATTTTAATGGCTTGTTGAGGAAGATAGTTCCAACCTTTAAGGTCTTTCTTGGTAGGTAGATAGTGCTGTGAGGTTTGGCAGCAGATATGCTCTAATTCAAAAGAAAACAAAAAAATTGAAGAGAGAGATCAATGAATGAAGTTTACGCTCAAGAAATCGTCTGATTCTGATCTCCTCGTAGTATTATCAAATAAAGTTCGCTCGGCATAGCTTTTCTGAGGATTTGTTTCGCTAAAAGTATTTAGTTTCGTTGATGTGTTATGCTTGGTTGAGTTTAATTGTATTGCATTCTCCTCTTGAATCCAATTATTGGGGTTTTTCTCTGATGGCCGCTGTTTATCATCTGGATTATTGTTGCTGTCATGATTATTAGATAAATCCAGTGGTATATTGGTCGCATAATTGAGTTTTCTTGTCTGAGAAATGACATAATTGCTCTTTCTATAGTTAACTTTCACAAGTTCTTGCTTGGCTTGAGTTGAACTCTCCAAATTTATTTGTCTATTTGAACCAAAACCATATTCATTAGGGGTGAATGAATTTTTCTGCATATTATCCAAATTTGTTGTCCGTATATCAATGTATTTTAAAGCTCGATCTTGGGTTGCTCTATTACTTAGTTGACTCTTTGCGGAAGGACCATCTTGGAAGATGTCTATTGCTCTGATAGGTCCTGCATGGTTCCGAGATCCATAATCAAAAGGTTTGCTGCCGTTTCGGTAGCTGTCGCTTTCTTTGAATGAATTCAAAGAGGTCCTGAAGGGAGTCTCATTCATAAGTATCACAAAGAGTAAGAAATAAGAAGGTTTCGCGCTAGTTCTGCTTCCACAATATTCTGCTTAAGGCCAAGAAAAATTATTTTAACCTAAGAGCTGATGTTTTTAAAAAGAGTTCTCATTTAATCTTTAGAATCAATAAAAATCGTAATTTCTTTATTGTATTTAATGATATAAGCCGCTATATATTAATGATTTTGAAATTTTTTGCTTTCTAAAGCTCCTTTGATGCGGACCTCGACCAAAGAGAGTTGATTCGCTCTTGAGGGGGAAAAAATGCTTAAAATTAAGCTTCTTTGCATGAATACCATACGATATACAATTAGATTCAATATTCCACATCACGAAACCTTTACAAGTTAGCTGTTTGCTTAGTTTGTTAAGGGAGATTTTGTGTGAAAGGGAAATGGCAGAGATATGAAGCAAGAAATTATTAACTTCGTTAAAAGCCATGAACATTCAGAATTCAGATATTGTTAACAATTTTTTTTTCTTCCGTTAAATACGATATACCCTTAGAAAACCTTTTTTTTCACCAGTAAAGATAGATGGCTCTGACGTTCTCATGAATCCTCAATGAATTTTATCTTGCTTTTTCTATTAGCTTTGTCATTTTGCTCTTGTGTTGGTTGTACATTTAGTGTAATTTGGTCTGCCTGAGCTTGTTTTTTCTGCTCGGCATCGATGGCTTCTTTCGTGGTGGGTTCTTGGGATAATATTTCGATTCTTCCTATCTTTGCCGGCGAATTCTTAGACCCTTCTTTCTTGATCAGATTCTGAGTATCGTCTTTCTTAGCTAAATTGTCAATGTCTATATTCTTATCCTTCTTCAGTAACTCAAAAGCCGGATGAGCTGAAACTTCCTTCCAACTGAATCGATTCCTGTCGTCGTAAACCAGCATTTTTGATAAGAGATCCTCAACTTCTTGAGGAATAGGGGCTGGAAATTTGAGGGGCTGATTTCTTATATTGTCCAATAATTTGTGTATCGACGCCCCTTCCCAAGGCTTCTTTCCGAATATTAACTCATAAATCACAACAGCTGTTGACCAAACATCACATTTATATGAATAATCAGCTCGCGCCAAGATCTGTGGTGCCATATAAAGCGGCGTTCCAAGCTTTGTATGATCTCTTTTGATCCCCTTCTCATTTTCAACCGTGAATTTTGCAAATCCGAAATCTGCGATGACAATCTCTCCGTTATGTAACAAAATATTAGAAGGTTTAATGTCTCTGTGCATTATCGTCATTTTCCTCCCAAAAATGTCTTTAATATCCAGATTTGCAAGCTCTTCAAAGGCTTCAGTAATTTGATAAAGATATTTCAAAGCAACTTCGACGCTAATTTTCTTTTCTTTGTAGAGGAGCATCTCAAGATTTCCACCATTACAATAATTGGTCACCAAATAAAGGTTTCCACTAGCAGTTTGAATTGCATCTTTGAGTTCGAGCACGTGTTTCCCTTTAATCCCTTTTAGAACTTCGACTTCTCTCAAGAACAGTTTGAGATGCTCCTTATTAGCTTCTAACACAGAAGATGAAACAACTTTAATTGCCACCTTAATATTTGGATCGTCGCTATGCTCTCCAAGGTAAACTTCTCCGAAAATACCCTTCCCAAGTAGGGTTGATTTGGGATCATACTGATAGTCGCCAACTTTCTTGTATAGGAAATCCATTTGTGACTTACGAAAGATAAATAAAAATTTTAAAGATGCAGGAAAAGATCAGAAATATTTGAAAGACAAATTTCTAGGTGTAAAGATTTAGATGTTCAGCAGTTGCAAGATGTTCTATTGGTACCTGGGATAATTTTAGCTCTTATCGATAGTGATGATGACTAGATTTCCGATGCAAAGGTTGCTTACGATAGAAATATCTTTACACAATAAGCTCTTAATGTAATTTTAATAACATTTGAAATTTTCTTGACTGGATATGTGTTCCTTTTAGAAGTTACGTGCAGCATTTTCATTTAGTATCAAGTGAAAAACTCAAACAAAAAAAAGTCCGATAAACACCGAGAGTAATAGTGAGGAAATAGCAAGTTAGATTTTTATATTTCTACGCAGATACATTAGCACAGAAGACGCCTACAAAAAAACCTGAAACAATATTCATTTTATACTTTATGCATGTAGCTCATAATCAATTATCGTAGATAAATATGAGTGAGTACTGTTAGTTTCTATAGTTCAATATTCAGAAGATAGCTCATCATTAGAGCCTACTTTTCCTTTGAGTCTCTTGCTCTCGAAATGACAGTATTTCAGACTCTTGGCTGCTGTGATCCCAAAATTTGCCATCTCTGATGAGCTGTGTTGATTTTGTGTGCTTGTGAGAGTATGGTGTTGTTTTAGTATTATGAACACCAAGTAGATACAAATTATGAGTTATTGCTGTGGACAGTTCTTCAAGTTTGTTAGAAATATTTGTGAGCGAAGTAACTTGATCTTTGACACTAGACAATCCCTGCTGATTCTGCTGATTCGAGAATGAATCATCCTTTGCTCTCGTTGCCTGTCTCTCAAGGTCGTAAGCAACTGACAAATCTTCGCTTGAAAGTTTTGGACTTGTTTCGGATTTCAAAATAATTCTATGTTTTTCAACAGTCTTATTTCTTTTTGTGGCGGCATCATGAAGAGACTCCAATCTAATATTTCGTTTGACCGGTGATGAAAGATCGATCTCTATGCTAGGTTTTTTCGAGTGTGAATTTTGGAATGCACCTCTAAAAGGGGGCTTGCATTTGAATTCTGGTTTTAGAATTTGATGACTCTGGTAAATAGTTCTCTCTCCCGCTTTTAAGTCACCTAAAGAGCTGATTTTAGATCCTTGAGGACTCGAAAGAGAGCCCAAGGATAATAGAGAATCTGGCCTCTTAGTTGCAGTTATTCGTTGAGGACTCATGAGGGTAGTTATCTTTGGGGATGTGGTTTCAGGTAAACTTTGGACTTTTAGGCAGGATTTTTTCCCTTCAGGTTTCAAGCTATCAATACGATTTTCAAGAACTAAAGAGCTTGTCTGATGGTTTAAGGTGGCCTTCAACTCCGTTAAGTTAACGTGAAAATCTCTTGCTCTTTTCTTGTCAAGATGGTCATTTTTTTTCCGGCGTAATTCTCTCTTCAATTCCAGAGATCCTTTCAGTCTTTGAGCCATATCAGGATTTTGTGAGCTCAACTTTGCAAGAAGCTGATCAAAAACATTAGAATCATTTTAGTTGATGATATGATAATACTGAAGAATGTAAACAAAGCAGCACCGTTTCTTCTGATTTTGCGACGGCTGTATACTTTCGCTCTTTCTCCTCGAAGAACCATTCATCCCCAAAGAAATCTCCTACCACCATACTATCGATCAAATTTTTATAGCCATACAAATAAGACGCTCCTCGTGCAACAGTGTCTCGCTTTTTGCGGTCTTGAAGCAGCTATTTATGAAGGTTTTTAGCTCGAATAATTTATCATGGTCTTACGTGTATCCCTCCGGATGCTACACAATATAAGCTATCACTCTGGTCTCCTTCTTTGAAGACAACATCATTCGAAGTATATGTTAACTCTGTAAAATACACAGCAATTTTGTTCAGTGAGAGATCATCTGCAGTCAAAAAGTTTTTTTGGAGCAACCTGTAACGGCTCTTGTAGACTGCAAGTTGTTCATGTATTGCTCGTTGGTAATCACCAGCAGTGATCGCGATGAGGACAGATGGCTCTTTTGCTAACACAGTGTATTCACTGATTTGAGGGTTATTTATCGTGTTCTCAAATAAATTGGAGCCGGGCAGCACTTCACCGATTTCTTTTATTCTGTACACTGCTCCCTTTACATGATATTTGCTGATATTATCTTTAGCTAGTGACCCGAGTTTGTGCTTTCTTAGCTTTCTTAGCACTGAAAGTTTGATTTCATTTTCTTTAGCGTGGGCATTGGTTTCACTTTCAAGGTGATCTCCGACTTGGTCATGCTCAGTTTTAAAGTTCTTTCTCCAGTTGACAAGCTCGAGTTGGACCTCTTCGGTCGATTTTGAAGTAAATAGTCCGAATTTTCCTTTGACAACAAAGTAGATTGAATCAACCCTACGACCTAAATAATGTATTCAGCAAAATCTGTCTCAAATGAAACAAGTACCTCTTTCGATGAGTATCTCTCCAGAATTGAAAGAAATAATTTGCATATATTTTAGACATTTCGCTATTAGAGAATTGATTTCTTGCTCTCGGACCTCAGCAAACTTGCAGGGCATCTGACGGAAAAAACCAAATTTTTGAAGATATTCTGAAAGCGTTTCTAATTCGTCTTTTGAGAATACCCCATTGCAATTTTTTAAAAGATTGATACATTTCTAAAATTTGAATGACTGACTGACGATTGATTAATTGTTGGAATTTTACTTCCGTTTCAGATTCTTCCAGTATTATCTCAACCTGTCGCAAACTTTTGGTCATAAGCAAACAACTCAGTCTGTTTGTAAAATTTATTGGTTTATTAGATAAACAATCAATGATGTTATTTTTATTTGAGATTACGCTATCGAGAGTTCTATGGAGAAATGATGAATGAATGTTCTTTAGCTCCAAATTCGATTCCATCTTACACTGACGAGATTTCAGGAAAATTCTCATTAATTAATTTGAGACATCCCAATATATCAGTTGAAAAATATCTTCATTTGACTAGAGAAACGAGGCTTGCTCTTGTATTTGATCGTATGGATTTTTTAACTTATAAGATTGATTGTAATAATAATATATTAATTTTAATAAAATTTGATATAGAATGACAAGAATGTACAAAAGGGACTGAATGAACTGGATGCTGGTTAAGAATGGAGCTATTCTTACCAAACTGGCTCCAGTTCATGAGACCTCTTTGCTGATAGGAGAAGTTTTGGCTTGAGATAGCAAGCAAAACTAATTTCAATTGTAATGGCTTCTAAGTGTGTAGATTATTAGATGTAATGGTAACAAACAATTGCATCAAATTACAATTCGAATGAACTTTGTATTAACTTTCAAAAACGTTATTTATAATTTCGCTACAATGGATAACATTATAATACTTCTAAAATAAATACTTAAATTCACTGATGTTGCACTAAATTCTCACATCGGCTCTATATGAGTAGATTTCAAACTTGGAGCTAACATTTCATTCATCAAATTACAATGGCTTTCTAAATTCTAGAATGCCACTTGGTAACTTCGGGAAAAAAAGAGAGAGAATAATGCCTAATGGTAGTTCAATCCGTTTACTTATCCTAAGTTTTGCAAACTACAATTAGAGTAGGATAGTTTAAGTGTATTCTCAATTTGCAATCCATAAGTGTTACAAAGGTTAGGTCGCTATTAGCAATAAATGCTGGAGTAGAGTAGATTAAAGAAGACCATATATCGAGAGAATCACAAGAGCGTTGCTTAGCAATTAGTGACAGCTTCTATGATATTTCAAGGTTTTTCTCTAAAAACAAGTGACCTCTACAGACGTTGAGCTACTCATTTAAGCCGACTTAGCAATAAATCGAAAGAAAAACAATGAGCTTTTCAGGAAGCACAAGAAGACAAATCATGTTATCTCCTCTCTAATTAGTTCATAGGAGTATTTTCTCATGATTGAAAAGTTTCAGATTATTAGTAATGATTTTAAGTTAAGATCAAAGCAATATTTTTACATTCAAAAGCTTAAAATAATTCAGGACAGCAGCATTTAATTTAATTGATACTTTCGTTTTATTAACCGAACGATAATTACGATAATTGATTTCAGAATGAGACTGCAATTCATAATTTTATAGGACGAGGCTACCAAATTATGCAATGTTAACACCACTACCTCAATACTCAATAGCGAATTTACCCCTGAGCAATCGGCTGTAGCACTGCATTGTGATCTTAATCCCCCTTTGAGTCCTCTTGTTCATTACAAGAGGACCGCGTTGATTATGCTCGTTCTCGAGCTTTTTTTCAAAGGGATTTGCAGGCCTCAAACCGATGTTACTCGGAACCAATATAGGATATTTTCTTTACCGGGAGTTTGAAAATGGATTATAGTTTTATGCCTTTGTTATCTTTTGACCTAATTATTTGCGCTCACTTTTTCAAATTATAATAAAAATTAAATTCTTTCAGATTTCTCTTCATTCTATTTTTTCCTGGAAAATTCAAATCTTTTTTGTGTACTCTTTCAAAAAAATGAAAAAGACAGTTAAAACTAAGTGTCCCCCGAGAACATCAATCATAATTCTAACGAATCTTTATTAATTTCGTGTTTTGAATGGTAGATGGTAAAACTCTTTATTGTGATAATTAAAATTCAAAATTTTTGAACTTTGTTTCTAGTAAGATTAAGCATACTCCCATACTATTCCAACACGTTTACTGAAATCTATTAAAATGAAACTGTTAGTAATATTAGCATTGCAATTACACCCTCATGCTAGTATTTTTTCTGTCAGCAAGATGTACTTTATCTTTTTCAGAAATTACAATCGCTTAATAATTGCATCTCCTCACAGCAGTGGGAATAGTCTTCTCACACCTTATTTATACTAAGCCACTGTTTTTTCAACTCTCCTTGATATATAGCATAACAAATGTGAGAGAGAGAAACACCTCTAATAATCGTTTTGGGCACTCTATGTGATACACAACGCAAACTTCTCTCAGTGTGCGAAGATATATTGCATTATATGGACAAGTCATAAACTACCTAAATTAAATTATTATAAAATTTAGGTTCATTATCTTGCAATCTATGATGAGATATTTGAGAAAACTGAAGAGAAATGCTCTAACCTCGCAAAAAAATTTCCAAACCGCTAGTTTCTCGCAGAGCACTTCTTAAAAATAGAATTGTAATGCCAAGAAATTAATTATCCTTTCCTTGCACGAATTACTGAATATTTTGAAGCCGTTTGGTTTTATTAATCGTACGGTATAATTATACATTTTCGCTTTCAAAACTCTTCACGGAAACTTTCTAAAAGCACACTTCTCGATTTTTCTCTAAATATCAATCTTCTAGCAAGACAAATGGATAACACTGTGCCACTCAAAGTTCAAGAAGCTATTTTCGACCAGTTATTGGACCACGCAGAAAACAAAGTATGTGCAGATTGCCCAAATAAATCTCCCACTTGGACATCAATTGATTTCGGCGTTTTCATCTGCTTAAGATGTGCAGGTAAAGACACGATTTCCTTGTTGTTATGTGCAACTGCTTTCTTTTGAGTGTTGCCTTTTAGCGACCCTTTCCTCATTATCATTCTGTTAGGTGTACATCGGCAATTAGGCCCAAACGTGACTTTAGTTCAATCAGCAAAATTGGACAGCTGGAAAATGGACAAGATCGAAATTCTAGCGGCTGTTGGAAACAAAATTGCAAATAATTATTGGGAACATAGTCTGCCATCGTATTATCGAAGGCCTGATATCACAACATCGATGGAAGATGTTCGCAGGATGGTCAATGATAAATATATTAAGCGTTTATATGCCAACAAAGATGCTCGAAATCCGGTAGAAGAGTTCGTCGAGGCGAGGAAGAACAGTCAAATGACAGCAGGCGCCTTTAGACAGCTAAAACTTGAACAAATGTACATCTTTATGACTTAGAGTTTACTTAATTCGCTTAAATTGAATAGCAATGGTGTCTCAACTCAAAGCAAGAAGAATACCGTGTCGGATGCTCCGATTAAGAAAGAGCCAGAGCAGAAAGCATCAAATAAAAATCTCCTTGATTTTGAAGATGACGATAATGGGTTCGAGAATTTTAAGTCTGCTCCTGTGCAAACTGTGAACCTGAATATCCCAAAAGCTGACGTAGAATTCAAGTTCAGCTCGAATAATGGTACGACACAGAAGACTCAGAACACTGGTTCAATAAATCTGATGAATATGAATTTCGAGGCAACCATGCCCACCACATCTACCTCACTCCACAAAGCTAACAGCGACCCATTTCAGTTCACAAATACAACCAAGCCACAACAGACACAACAATTTCCGAATACTTCAAATATCCAGCGCGCACAATCTAATGAGGCGAACATTTACAACATGTATAAGACAGGGGATGTAGGAAACTCTGTAAATACCTCTCAGCAGCAGCCTACTAAAAATTACTCTGGTGGACAATCTAACTATGCTTACCTTGACATGTTGGGACAGAGCCAACAAAATCGCTTCAATCAGCCTCAAGGGTTCAATTACCAGAGCAACTTCGGTGGACAAGGTAATTTTTATGGAGGCACCCAATATAATTCTGGAGGATTCGGAAGTCAGAACACCGGCACCAAACCAAGTTCAGGGTTCGATTTTACAAGCAGTAACAAGGGGTTCGGAGGTGGATTCAATAGTGGTGGTGGCTATCCAACGAACAGCAGCAGTGGATTTAATTCCACCGGTTTCAGTGGTGGAGCAGGATTCAACTCGGGAACTCAAGGAAGTTTCGATTTTAAGAGCACCAATACTATTGGAACCCAATCACAGCAAGTAGGTTTTACTTCTAATACAACAACAAACTCAGCATCCTTCAACTTCAGCACTGGTACCAATTCGAACACTTTTTCTCAGCCATCGAATTCAAACTCAGGCTTTAGTTTTTTCTAGGCTGATTTTTCGTTGATCCAAGATATTCGGTTACCTCGTGATTACATTGAGTCGTGGTTTCTTTCTAGGGAGGAGTTTAGATTAGTCGATAATTTTAGTTTACTCCACGCTTACATATTGAATACCTGAATGTAGTAGACATCCGCGAAAATTTTTTGACATTTAAAATACGACTCGATTTATTTTCTAAAACATTAACTCAATCAAGTATTTTAATCCGCTGAATTGTAGATAATCACAAATTCATGAACCAAAATGGGTTATTGCTAGGTGATGATGTAGGGCAATAGAAGTCTTCAAAACACAAAATACTGAAGAAAATATGTGATTTCTCGAATGCCTTGAAATAAGGAGAGGCAGCTAAGAATCCCTCACAACTCGATTCTACAAACTGTTTTACTTCTGGATTAATGAAATCAATTACCATAAAGAATCATGAAGGTTCCTAAAGTCTTAGGTTTCATCTTATGAAGAAAATACCGAAATTTGATTATTTTTCAGCACCTTTAAACGACATAGTATATTCAAACATCTTATTTTCAAGCTCTCAATACAAAATACAGGCACATCTGAAATAAAAAGCATGAAATGTACCCGACTGTAAAATTTAGAAATTGTAGAGAGTTAATAGCCATGTTTGAAGATGCTTCATTCAAGTTTGTAGAGTAAAGCCCAATAAAAAATTTACAAACCCAAAATCATGAACCCTAATAGCGAACGAACCCTTCTATTTTCCAGCTCTTTTAAAAGTTTTCATTAATGCGCCATAACTCTTTGCACCATCAAGATATTGTCCTCCTAGTCCTTGCTTCCTACGAAATACGGTACTATCATGCTTAAATAGCAACTGGTAGTTGGGATTAATATTTGGGCTTGTAACTCGTCCGATATGCTCAAAAGAACTGATTGGGGCTTTTCTTCTTGCTGCATTAGGATTGGCCATCAGGCTCTGCAGAGTTGAGGGATCCTTTTTGATAGTATAGCTCAAAAAATCATAATCGAGACTCGAAGAGTTAATAACGGATCTTCCACGTTTGCGATTCAGATCAGGATTAGATGTTATTTTGGAGGGTATTCCCAATGTGTAGGTTTTTGTTTCTCGCACTTGATCGATGACGTTTTCAAAGGGAGTCGTGTTTCTAACAGGCTGTATATCCACCAGCTTGAAATTGTCTTTTTGCTTTTCAAGGAGTCGTTCTCGTCTTTTGTTATTGATCTCGAATGTACTTGCTGTTGCACCTGAAAGACCCAAAGGCTCTGAAGATCCAGAAAAAAATTTATTCGGAGCCCCGGTGATGATATTGTAATCGCGCTGATTTGCAGTTGATTTGGATTTTATCATTTGCTGAAGCTACTTGTGATTGACTGCGTGATTTTTGCTACTCTTTATTGTATTAGCAATTAATTTATTTTAATCGTTTCACATTCACTTGGTATGTGAGTGGTATAAAATACGAAATTTTTTTGTAAAAAAGATGATGAATATCACTCACTTTACATTTATTCCGTAATTTTCAAGAGGAAAAAAGGCAAATAGCCTCGTGGCCTTGTCAAAAAGAGCAACTCTTTTCTCGGCAGCATCATTAAGATTTATCCCCGATTTACCAAAGTGTTAACAGTGGAATCTTCTCAGTCGTTCGGTGAGCTTGATAAGTTGAAGCTTTTCGGATTGTTGAAGAATCGGTTTTTATTTAGATTGCTTCAAATTGGGAACAAAAATTCAGCAGAGGATGTTGATAAAAAAATTTTTCGATTTCGAAAAACTCGTGACATGTTGAAAACACGTGTAAGCAATTAAATTCAGAAAACCAGTATGACCAAATTCATAAGCTATAACCAGTTTCTTGATGTTACTCATCAATCCATTGAAATTAAGATTTGTTTTGATTACTCAAATATCAAACTTTGATCTTTTTATTCGTTTAACTCATCACTTTCTGCAGGACTCAAGTCTAAATTAAAGTTTTCTGCATTCTTAATGAACTTATACTCCTGAGTCACATTGTTATCTATTAGCAAACAATCCCTTTAATTTCAACTTATGGCATAGCAAATCGAAATTGCACTATAAAAAGGGTTTTTCGTTATTTTTAGACGTTTAAGGAACGCAATCTGAACTGGACACAGCAGCAGAGCGACGCTAGACTTCGAGCCTCAATAGGCGTGGTATAAAATCTTACTTGTGTAAATCCTGAGTAATATCCAACAAAAAAATTTACTTGAGTGGTTAAAAAATTAACCTGAGATCAGACATTAACAAGTCGTACAGTAAAATTTTTTTCAGTAGGAGAAAAATCAGAAGCGATAGAGTAATCTGATAAAAATATCACACTTGTGAATTTATTAACTCTGTACGAGCTTTCATATTTGCAAGAACAAAATCAAAATGGCGCTTCCCTATCATCACATCCTCGAAATAAACCAGGTTCCACAACCTCAAATCATCGTCTTCCAGAATATCACCAAGGTTATATCTCAGTCTTACATTAAAAGAACGATAGTCAATCCTCAGGGTGATTTTCCCTATCTGCATCTCTTTGCCTTGGTCTTGGTGCTTATATTAGGCTTCCTCCTGGGAATTGGAGTGATGCTCCTATCTCTGCGTTGGAAAAAATGGCGAACAAAGGGCCATAAAGCTGCGCATCTCAAAAAGACCCACTCACAAACAAGTACCGCAGAAAGCGACACCAGTAGTAATTTGGCCAAATGTGACAGTCAGAACCCGGACTCGAGATCAACCTCTGCGAAAAGCTCACCATCATTGGCCAGCGAAACCGATATAAGAGATACAATGGCACCAATATTCCTTGAAAACGGTCAGTATAATTCAAATCCAGATCCAATGCAACGTAACGGCTTAATTTCTGAGTTGCCCGACCCTTCCGAGATGAAGCTATCCTGCATTCCACATAGTTTCCATGGAAAAAATTTCGCTGAGAATAGAGATAATTCAGAAGGATCTAATCAATGCTATGGGTTCGTTGAATGCTCTCCTGATGATCATCAGCAACTTTTGGAGCTAAAACTAAAACAAGAATATACTCAATCCTCTCGATCAGCAACGATTCCTCAGCCTGAAACAACTGAAAAACTCAAGTTGCATCAGAATAGCCAAGACATCACCTCTATGAAAGAAGAATCTGAGATCCAAGTGCATCAGAAAGATGGTAAAATAGTTAAGATAGAAAGGACGGTGAATGTGACAGAATATTGCGAGTCGAAGACCGAAGAATTAAAAAATATCATCAATAGCGCACAACACGCACTCCATAAAAGATCAGAGGTATACCCTAGGTTTTTGGCTTTGGAGAACGGAAAAGCATCGTCACCTTCGCTGGAAAACGAGCTACAACTGGGAGCAGAAAGAAAGCTTTCTTCCGATTTCAAAGAAATAAAACCCATTTCTCCCTCCTTAAAGGAAATTGACCAGGCTTTGAATCCTCAACGCCAAACGAGTCCAGCAAAGGAACTAAACGAAGAAAAATCCAACGGTGCAGACGTGATTCGAATTCTGCGTTCTCCAAGCCCTTCATGCTCTTCTAAACCACAACCCACAAGCCAAGGCTTTTGCCATTTGACTGGCTTTTTTGAGAAAGTCTTCGGTGATAAAACTCTGATTGGTCGAGGAGGATTTGGAGAGGTTTTCAAGGTAAATAAATAAGTTCAAAGAGTCATTGCTGACTGAATTGTTGCCAAGGTGACTCACAAATTAGAGCAAAAAACATATGCCGTGAAAAAAGTCAAACTTCTTGTCAAGGATGGAGAAGATATTCGCCAGAACAAGCTTTTCAGAGAAGTTTTTGCGATGATCTCATTGCACCATCCGCACATTGTTAGGCATCATACAACTTGGACTGAAGAGCCACCTGCTCACGTCAGACCTGAGAAAATTTTGAAAAAATCTATCACCAATAGAAGATTGGCAATGAGAAGGAAATCCCAAGAAACAATTTCAGTGGCCGAAGAGCATACGAAAATTTCTGACTTAGGTTTTGAGTGGGACGTGAGCAACAAAGAGGACTCACAACACAATAAACAGAAGAAAGTGGAAGAAACTGAAAATAGTTTAGAGTCAGAAAGCTTTTCAAAGTCTCGTTCTATCATGAGAACAATCGGCAAGGTTCAGGTAAACTTTGTCTTATAATTACAGCGAAAAATAATTGTCATTCTATTGCAGCCTTCAGAGCTCGAAGAAGATGTGGAAAGTAGCGATGAGGAGTCTGAATCGGGTCTTGGTGCAAGCATTCTACACAAACTTAGAGATCATCAGCTGATCTACCTATTCTTGCAGGTACAAGATTAGATTCCATTACTTGGCTAATATATATCTTTAAGATGGAATACTGCTCAGGCGATAGCCTTATGAATTATCTTGATGGTCCAAGAAACCCCCATAATCACACCGAGATTTTCAAAATATTCAAACAAATTCTGGAAGGAGTCAGCGCAATTCACGAGACTGGCATTCTTCATCGTGACCTCAAGTAAAGCACTTTCCCCTAGAATAAATAGTCTAATTGAGTGTAATTAAATAGGCCTTCGAATATCTTTTTTGAAAAAGGATTCGTGAAAATAGGTGATTTTGGACTGTCTTGGCTTGGAGATCAGCAAGACGGTGATTTAGAGCCAGCTTTTTCTAAAGAAGAAATTAAAGCTGGAAAAGCTGATGGCTACACAAGCAATATTGGAACGCCTTTTTACATTTCTCCGGAACAAGAGAAATCTACTATTTATGATAACAAAACTGATATTTTTTCCTTGGGAATCATACTATTCGAGTTAATAAGCTTTTTCAAGACTCGCCATGAACGCGGAGAGAGAATCAAAGCTCTGCGTGAAGAAGGGAAAATCGATGCTAAGGTCAGCCAACAGTTCCCTGAGTTCTCAAAATTAGTACTTACTATGACTGATAAGAACCCTGATAAGAGACCTTCAGCGAAAGAAGCATTAGCGATTCTCGAAAAAATTGGAAGGAATCTCTAAGTGCCTCTTAATGAAGAGAGAGCTACTATCCTACTTCAAAAATACTTTGATTTTAATATTTTTCATTGATTACTTATTTGTGCATCGAAATTCATATAATTTTAAATATCAAGAAAAATCCTATAGCTATATATAATCTCCGCTTCATGAGAATATCCATTTAAAAAACTAACGAACCATTTAATGGCAAAGAATTGATCTTTTCAGCTACAAAATTGATGAATTGTAATAAATACTTTTTCATACATAGAATAATATAATTATGGATTGCATTTCGGAGAATTGTGCAAATTTACGTTTGTATTTTTCATACAGTTTCCTTTCATAAATAAAGTGAGCTGTATCTCAGTGTCCTAATTCTAATGATGTTCAGAAAATCTCTTCCATTGTTTCAGCATGATCAGGCTGCGACTAGGGAAAAATGAGAAAATTTGTTGTTCCATGGATATTACTTTTTCTATTGATTTTTCCTGGGTTAACGTATTTAGAAGATTGAGTCTCCTCGTACAAAAATGTATTGCACTCTCTTTCTTTTAATATTTTCCTTTCGCTGTTATAATTGTTATTGTTATTTTGCTTTTCAATGGTTTCTTCTTCATCGTCAGTATTGCTAAAATAATTGAGCCTGTTCTCGTCATTGTAGTCAGCTGAATTTTAAAGAACGATTAAGTTCAAGAGTTTGAACACTATTTTACAGAGGCTGAAAAAGGAGTCATTCATGAATCGCCCTGTGAATATTGATTCAGCTTCATAATCAGTATTTATCTCGGGTTGACTTTCTCTTTGAGCATCAGTGCACACATGTATCCCTCCTCCCTCAATGTTATGATCAAAGCTGATTATTTCGTAATCTGTCAATTTTTCAATCTGCAAAAAGAAGGGGTTTGTTATTTGATTTTCCTGCTGAACGATATCATCTGTGTTGTTCTTCATCTTATTTTCTTCGCTCTTGCAGGCCTCTTTTTTTGAAGGTTGCTCCTTTTTTCCCGCTACTGATGCAGTTTTGTTTTTCTTCTTTCCAAAAAGTCTGCTAAATTTGTCTAAGCAAGAGGTTTTGAGGGCATGAAATATTATTTTGAAATAAGCTCTACCTGCGATTTTTGATGCAATATTTTTCTCATTCGCTCGTTTCTCTTTCTTTACAACTTTATCGGGAAGTGCAGGCTTAGAGATTTTCTTTTCCCTCTCATCTTCTTCCTCTTCCTCTTCCTCTTCTTCGTCAGCATCAGCAAGATCTTGACTCTCAAGACTGCTTTCTTCCTCTTGCTCGTATCTTTCTTGAAGCGAAAGTGCCAACTCCAAATCTGCTTTTTGCTCAGCTTGAAAAGGTAAAAACTGAAATTGGTTACCTCTTTGTTCTTGTAACTCACGAGCTCTGCGATCATGCTCCTCATTATCAAAAAAATTCTTCTTTTTGTTGTTCCCTGTCATTTCAAGTCAATTCCTGATGGTTGGATTGTTGAGATACTTGATGATAGATTCGATCCAGAAAATTTTCTGTTCACAAAGCCAGTCTCTTCGAACATATTCACACTACTTGATCAGAGTTGTAGCTCAATTTTGGTATAGAATTACCCTTCTGAATTGCTATTTTCTGCGAGGGCTAGTAAATCCTCGATACTCGGATCAACTTTTCCTTCTATTTATGGTTGTTAGGCAATAAATAGGATATAAACTTACTATTCTTTACAAGAATATGATGGATGACTTCTCTATTGAGAGATTGGAACATAGCCTGGAGATTGGTCATTGCAATTTCGTAAGGAATGGCCATTTTTTTTTATCTTGAGAAATTGGCTGATTGAAGGAGTTTAAAATATATTTTATTTTCAACATCCAAGTTGAAATTCAAAAAGTCACACTCTAAACTGCTAATTTATTTTATCCCAAAGCAATCTTCGAATCTTCAAGTCAAATTATATTGCTTTGGAGAAGATGCTTTTTGTGAATCAAATCGAATATCTTTTTGACCGAATATATATTTGCAGCAGACTTAGACCACGGGTTTATTCCATATTCCAACAAGAATATAGGAACCGAATTCGACAAAAAGTATCATGTACACAATGAAGTAACCAATATCGATCTCTGTTTCAGGTAGAAAGTTTGCTTAACCTTTCTTATGGTTTCTCCTCTAAGTGTGAATGAATTTTCCTATCAGATGTTCTTGTGAAAGTTCCAACTTCTAAATCACTATATGCTATTTAATAAATGCTTTAGGATGTCAGGATTAAACTAGAAAATGCTATTAGGTCATAGAATGATACATTTATAGATCATACTCATTAGAGCACCTTTTTTAGTGGATGAGTTGACTCATCCTTCTTTGTAAGTATAAAGTTGAACTTCTCAATAATGACGAAATTGGTGATATAGGCACCTGCAAAGTCAAATTATAAAGTGATGCTGAAAGTAACAATATATTCCGAATGCATCTCGTCGAATATTCACCATGCAGGTTCAGAATATCTCTTTGTATTAGCCATTATGAAGTAATTATAAAATATCCGAACCTTACCGTTTTAGCGGACTATCCAGTAATAAACAGATAAAATCATCTCTCTGCATCGAATAGTTAATTTTCCGTGAAAATACTAAGGTTCTATATAAGTTTCCATCTACGCTTCTCTCATTTGAATAATTCCAGTTCAAAGTTTATTTTCATCCTAATTCAAAGAGTTAAGAATCATGTTTTGTGATTCGAAATTTTAGCAAGTACTCTTTTTTTAAATCCCTTTCCATGTGATAGGCTGTCCGTAGGAAATATAGTTTTATCTCATCACTTAGAGAGCATCATCGATTATTTTTCATGGAAATTACTATAATGTTGTTGATGCTTTTTCTGGAGCATTAAGGATATACATTGATAAAAATGAAGAACCCCTCGTTATTTAACAGCAGAGTGGATTGATACACTCCAAACCCATCTTATAGAAAGCAAGAGAATCTATTAAAATGCAATAGGGAGTTCAAAGATACTCCCACTAATTTCTTGTCCCAGCAAAATTAGCTGTTTTTTTTTCCTTCTGGATTCTGACGCAAATTAGGGCTTTAAATTTCAATAATTTTGATTTGAATATACCTTTATACTTTACCACGCGAAAGTTTCTGCGCGTACTATGTCACTCGTAGTCAAAGTAGGTGATGGTGGAGATGAAAGTAATTGATACCTGGGGCTACCTGCTTAACTTTAATAATAGATCACGGCGAATTTGAAAGAGCAGAAATGAAAAAAGTGACTGAGAAAGTTTGCTGTCATATTTATTGCGTCTATTTAGGCTCTTGAACACTGGGAAAGTGAAAGCATAACAAAATACTTAGGGGATGGAATCTCAAAACCTCTTGAGAAAAACTTCGATCGAAAAGAATTAGGAGCATACAGCTCTGGATTCCAACTCTATTTCAAACTTATCAAGTGGCTAGCATTCTTTTTTGCCATTGCAAGTGTCTTATCAATATACCCTCTTTATTCTAACGCCAGAGGGAGTGGAGTAAAAAAGATAACCCGTATCCATGTGCATTGACTCCTTCTCTAGTATGCGCACATACAATCACCATTTGACTCATTTACTCTGGGAAATCAGCCCGACTATTCAAATTTGACGACGATCCTTAATCTTGATGGGTACAATGCTTGGGTTGAAAAAATTGTATAATTTTAAAATTTTTTCAATGAAATTGACTTGATTTTCAGAACGCATTAAACGTAGAACTTATGGCACAGCAATATATCGATCTTGTGATCAGTATCTTGCTATTCGTGTTTTTCATTACTTATCGTCGCAGCTCACTGAATGAAAAAGAGGTAATGTGGCAAATTTAAAACTGTGCATTTTAATTTGCTAGAGGATGGATTCTGATAGGGTTCATGTTTCTGATTATGCTATTGAAATCGAAGGGATTCCGGAGTAATCAAGTTCCTCCTAATATATTTTCTGATACTTGTTAGAAATGGAGTCACCGAACTCGAGGTTGCCAAACATTTCAGAGATCTATTCGGTTCAATCGCTCAATGCAAATTTGCTCGAGATTACAAGGGAACATTACATCATTACGCTGATATTGCTGAAATCAAGGAACAAAAAAGACACCACGAAGCAATGGTAATTCCAATTGATTGAGTGAATTAAAGTGTAAAACAAAATTAGATACAGGCTTCTCTCTCAAAAAACACGAGCAAACTTCTCAGCTATGAGAAGAGGATTGAAGAAATCGAGAAAACTATTGCTGATAAAATAACATCAGCTTTCGGAAAGAAATTAGTATCAGTAAGAATTATCTTTAGTCTCGGCCTCTAACGCTGTTCTATTTCAAAGCATCTTGACTATCCTGCTATCAAAGCTTGGATTATTTTTGATACCTTATCGGCGCAGAATCGAGCGCTCCGTGCCTACGAAAAGTTCCAGTCGATTGCTTTATATCGAGTTATTTTCTGCTGCAAGCGCTCAGCGTTACCGCAGAAATATAAGCTGCTCGGTAGATACCCCATAAAGTATCTCTCTTTTTTTCCCCTCCCATCTGATCGGTTTAATTGCCATTAAATAGAGTTAAACGTGCTGAGGAGCCGGGTAATATATACTGGGAAAACCTAGATACAGGGTTCTGGGGATCAGCTTTGCGAAAACTGTTCGTTTATGTTCTTATGATCGCCTGCTTTGTGGTCACCCTTGCGTTTGTGATTTTCTCAAATATATTGAGCTACGATGTAAATAAGCACAAAATAATTCTCTTTTTTTTTTTGACATCCACTATAGGCACAGATAGGCGCTGCTTGCACAAAGGGCGATTCAAATCTCAGCGCCTCGCTTCAGTCGACGAGTCCGATCAATTGCTATTGCGCAGGTCTATCAAACGAGCAAATACTGCAATCTCCTGAGATTCAAAACACATGCAGTTCCTATCTCAAAGCGAAGGATTTTCAAATGTTGATGACAGTCGCGACTGGATTTTGTATAGTCGTTGTGAACGCTGTTATAAAGCAGATCTTCATCACATTGACTAAATTCCAACGCTTCAAGTCTCTCACAATTCAGTCAAAAACAATGCAAATGAATTATTTCCTGGCTCTTTTCATAAACACAGCTCTCGTCCCAATTATTGCCAACGCGAACGTATTCGGCTTGCAATTTACAGAAAAACTTGTTGAAATGTTTGTTAGCAACCCATCAGCAATGTAAGAATGATTATTGTTGTGAATATTAGTAATAAATGCATTAGGATCAGCAGCATTTACCCAAGTGACTTCGATCGTAGTTGGTACTCCCAGGTTGGTGGGAAGATTCTAGCGCCGATGATAATTGCTATGTTTTTACCGCAATTATTCAATCTCTTACTGATTCCATTGAAAAAATGTATGATCCAAGTGAAGGCCAAAAGTGCTACCTTCCAGAAGGATCTTAACAAAATTTTCACTCCACCAGAACTCGACATTAGTCTGAGAAATGCGGTCGCAATGAATATCCTTTTTGTTTCAGTTTTCTTCAGCTCTGGAATGCCACTCCTCTACATTATCGCCTTCTTGACTCTCACTGGAATGTATTATTCTGACAAATACATCGGTAAATTATTGATTCATGGCATCTTTCTATTATATATGGCTTTTAGTCGCTAGATTCTGCAGAAAACCACCTGGTTATGATCACTCCATGAACGATTTAGTGATAAAGTCAATTCCTTACGCTATCTTATTCCACTGCTTTGTCTCGATATGGATGTTTGGCAGCCATACCATTCTCCCTTTTGTAAAAATATTTTCTTCGGAATTCTTTATCAGCCACTGCTAATATAGGATCCTAACACGGTCACAGGTTCCCAAATCGAGAATAAGGATTACTACCTCGCAGCTCGAGTAAGCATCTCTCTCCCTCTCAAGTCATTATATTAATCGGTTTATAGTTTGAACGAGGCTTTGCTCACTTTATGCTGAGTGTGGTCGTTTTTCTCTCGATAATCATCGATACTTTTGTCTGGCCCGTTTTTTCCGCTTTTTCACCTCAAGTTGAAAGAGCGGTTCAAAGTAAAATCGATGCCAAAACTGCCGGACCATTCAGAAATGGTAGTCACTCTCTTCCAAATTATTTTTACTGAAATTGCTTCTCTGTGATTAGAGCTTGAAAGGTTGGTTCGCTTCGATGTCGCGAGCTACAATATAAGATCTAATAAGAAATACTTTAATATTACTGAAGCCATGCAACTTAACTTTGAAGAGGATGAAGATCTTGACAGTTATATTCTCAGTACCCAGAGGTTGCATTCAAATAAGAGTCATTCTGAGACTGATCAAAGCAGTCCTCTGGGACTTTCGAAAAATCAAATTATGCTCCCAGAATCTCCTCTGATGTTGAAACAGAATTCGGAAAGTCCTCTGAATTTAGTAGCGGTAAATAAGCATTTATCATCAGTAAAAGGAAATGCAATTCTTCCAGATTCGCCCTTGATCACG